>ENA-OSET01000879-OSET01000879.1-sediment-metagenome-genome-assembly--contig:-NODE-879-length-32803-cov-4.088645_pt1 | contig 32803 bp, 26 predicted proteins | sample MGYA00237882_ERZ534229 | MGnify/ENA primary metagenome ERZ534229 (study PRJEB26408, sample SAMN06266212) | sediment metagenome | isolation source: Hudson Canyon methane seep mesocosm | place: USA:Hudson... | reverse complement strand
TCTAATTTTGCTGTTCCTGGCATCTATTTTTATGATAATTCAGTTATAGAAAAAGCACAAAAGCTCACTCCTAGTGAAAGAGGCGAACTTGAAATAACAGATATTAATAAAGCATATTTAAATGAAAATGATTTATCAGTAAGAATTTTAGACAGGGGCACAGCTTGGCTAGATACTGGTACTTTTTCATCTTTAATGCAAGCAGGGCAATTTGTACAATTAATTGAAGAAAGACAAGGATTAAAAATTGGTTCAATTGAAGAAGCAGCATTTAAAGGAGGATTTATAAATAAAAAACAATTGCAAAGATTAGCAAAACCCCTTTTAAAAAGTGGTTATGGTAAAAATTTATCAGATTAATGAAAATAATTGAAACGAAATTGAAAGGATGTTTTATTCTAGAACCCAAAGTTTATAAAGATAATAGGGGGTATTTTTTTGAGAGTTTTAATTCTCAAGAATTTTATGATTTAACTGGAGAAAGAGTTAATTTTGTTCAGGATAATGAAGCGAAATCATTGAAGGGAGTTTTAAGAGGTTTGCATTTTCAAAAAGGAGAATTTGCTCAGGCTAAACTAGTAAGAGTTCTAAAAGGAAAAGTTCAAGACGTAGTTGTGGATATGAGATTAGATTCTAATACATATGGCAATTATATTTCTATTTTACTTTCATCAGACAATAAAAAACAAGTATTTATTCCTAAAGGTTTTGCACATGGTTATTTAACCTTAAAAAAGGATACTATATTTGCTTACAAATGTGATAATTATTATGCACCAAATTTTGAAGATGGAATTATGTATAATGATGAAAGTTTAAATATAGATTGGTTATTAAAAGAAAAAGAAATGATTATTTCTGAAAAAGATAAAATTTATAAAAGTTTCCGTTAATGTTAGATTTAAATAATAAGTCAATTCTTATTACAGGGGGTACAGGCTCTTTTGGTAAAATGTTTACAAAATTGATTTTGGAAAAATTTCCTAAGGTAAATAGAATGGTGATTTTTTCTCGAGATGAGCAAAAACATTACCAAATGGCTCAAGATTTCCCTGAGGATAGGTTTCCTCAAATAAGATATCTAATAGGAGATGTTAGAGATTTAAAGCGTTTAGAAAGTGCCTTTGAAGGAATAGATGTTGTAATTCATGCTGCAGCAATGAAACATGTTCATTTAGCAGAATATAATCCTATGGAATGTGTGAAAACAAATATAAACGGAGCAGAAAATGTAATTAGGGCAGCATTAAATACCGATGTAAAAAATGTGGTAGCTCTTTCTACGGATAAAGCAGCAGCACCTATTAATTTATACGGAGCTACAAAATTAGCTTCCGATAAGCTATTTATAGCAGCAAATAATATTAAAGGGAAAAGAGATATAAAATTCTCCGTAGTTAGATATGGAAACGTAATGGGTTCTAATGGTTCAGTTATGCCTTTCTTTTTAAAGAAAAAAAGAGCTGGAGAATCATTTTTACCAATAACAGATTCAAATATGACACGTTTTAATATTTCTTTAGAGGATGGCTGTGAAATGGTATTTTATGCAATTGAAAATGCATGGGGAGGAGAAGTTTTTGTACCTAAAATTCCTTCTTATAGAATTACTGACGTAGCTACGGCAATAGCACCAGAATTAGAACAAAGAGTTATAGGAATTAGACCTGGTGAAAAGCTGCACGAAGAAATGATTACTGCTTCAGACTCATATAACACAATTGATTTAGGTAAGTATTATGCTATTTTACCACAACAATCGCCTTATTCGTTTTATACATTAAGTGATTATAAGGAAGCGTTTAATGCTACAAAAGTAGAAGAGGGTTTTAGTTATAGTTCTGGCAACAATAAAACATGGGAAACATTAGAATCATTGCGATCTTTGGTAAAAAAACATGTAGATTCAAATTTTGAAGTGTAATGAATAAGTTTCATATTCCATATGGAAAACAAAAAATAGAACAAGATGATATAGATGCTGTTGTTCAAGTCTTACAATCTGATTTTTTGACTCAAGGACCAAAAGTTATTGATTTTGAAAAGAAATTCGCAGAGTATGTAGGAGCAAAATATGCTGTAGCCTTAAATAATGCAACATCAGGGTTACATTTATCAGTTTTGTCTCTCGGATTAAAAAAAGGAGATAGAGTAATTACTACTCCAATAACCTTTGCAGCATCAGCAAACTGTGTGAGATATGCAGGAGGAGAAGTTTGGTTTGCAGATATTGATCCAGATACTTATTTGTTAAGTTTTGAAAAGGTAAAAGAATTAATAGAAAGTAAGCCTGTTGGTTTTTTTAAAGGTATCATCCCGGTAAGTTTTGCAGGTTTGCCAATAAATTCTGAAAAATTTAAAGAATTAGCAATCAAACATAATTTATGGTTTATAGAAGATTCTTGCCATGCTCCTGGAGGATATTATGTTGATTCAAGAGAAAATAAGCAAAAATGCGGATCAAGTAATTATTCAGAAATAAGTGTTTTTTCATTTCATCCTGTTAAACATATTGCTTGTGGTGAAGGGGGCATGATTACCACAAATTCAAAAGAGTTATACATTAAAATTTCCAAATTAAGAACTCATGGTATTACAAAAGATAATATGAGTGAAAATCATGGGGGTTGGTTTTATGAAATGCAAGAATTAGGTTATAATTATAGATTGACTGACATTCAGAGCGCTTTAGGTATTACTCAACTTGCTAAGAATGATAATGGTGTAAAAAGAAGAAATGAAATAGCCAGTATCTACAAAAAAGCTTTTGGCAATAAGGTTAAATATCAAAATTTACCAAAAGGAAGATATAATGCACATCACCTTTTTGTGATTGAAGTTAATAAAAGAAGAGAATTATATGACTATTTGAGAGAGTTCAATATTTTTACTCAAATTCATTATATTCCAATTCACACATTACCATATTATAAAGAAATTGGTTATGAAGGAGCTGAATTAAAAAATGCGGAAAATTATTATTCTAGATGTTTGAGTCTTCCTATGTATCCATCTTTGACTGAAGAAGAACAAAGTTTTGTTATTGAAAAAGTACTTGAATTTACAAATGAGTAAACTCGCAATAATACCAGCTAGGGGAGGAAGCAAAAGAATTCCAAGGAAAAATATAAAATATTTTTTTGGAAAACCAATATTAGCGTATTCTATAGAAGTTGCTTTAGAGAGCAACTTATTTGATGAAGTAATGGTCTCTACAGATGACAAAGAAATTAAAGAAATTTCAGAAAGTTTTGGAGCTAAAGTACCTTTTTTACGGAGTGAAATAAACTCTGATGATTTTGCAACTACTGCAGATGTTATTGATGAGGTTTTATTAGATTATAAAAAAATAGGCAATAGTTTTGACTATTGTGTCTGTATTTACCCAACAGCACCATTATTGTCAATCAATATTTTAGAGGAAGCAATAAATAAATTGATTGATTTTGATTTATATTCTGTTTTTCCAGTTTTAGAATACGGTTATCCTATACAAAGAGCTTTGAGGCTTAATGAAGATAATAGAATTGAAATGATTGACCCTTCTAAAGAAAATACACGCTCCCAAGATTTAAAAACTTCTTATCACGATGCAGGACAGTTTTATGCACTTAACGCTAAAAAGTTCAAAATTAAAAAGAAGTTATGGACAGAGAATACTGGGGTTGTAAAAATAAGTAATTTAGAGGCACAAGATATAGATAATATCATAGATTGGAGGCTAGCTGAATTAAAATATAAATTGATTAATGATATTCCCTAAAACGTATAAGTGTCTTGAAATTAATGAACTGAAGTCAGGTGGATATGCTATTGTGCCAATAAGATACGAGGATAGATTGGATATAATGACTTGGAGAAATGAACAAATTTATCATTTAAGACAAGACAAACCTTTAACGATTTCTGATCAGGATTATTATTTTAAAAATGTGGTCGCAGAGCTTTTTAAGCAAGAAAAACCAAATCAAATTCTATTTTCCCTTTTAAAAAATAACGAATGTTTTGGTTATGGTGGACTAGTACATATTAATTGGGTGGATAAAAATGCAGAAATTTCATTTATCATGAAAACTTCCTTAGAAAAACAATATTTCGATTATCATTGGGCTACATTTTTAAGTTTAATAGAAAGAGTATCTTTTAAAGAGTTAGACTTGCACAAAATATATGTTTATGCATTTGATGTTAGACCCCATCTTTATTCGGCTATAGAGGCCGTAAATTATAAATTAGACGCTACATTAAAAGAACATTGTTTTTTTAATGGCAGATTTATTGATGTCTTAATTTACTCTAAATTTAAAAACATAAAATAGATTCAATAATGAAAATTGGAGTTTTATGTAGTGGTAACCTTGGTTTTGAAATTTTAAAAAAGATATATAAATCTTATAATATTGAATTTGTTTTAACCGATAAAAAATCCATAAATATTAGTAATTTTTCAAGAACTAAAGGGATTGCTTGTTTTTCAGGAAACCCAAGAAATGGAAGGGGTTATTCATTTATAAAAAATATTGAAATTGATATATTAATTTCAGTGAATTATTTGTTTTTAATAGAAGCAGATCTATTTAATCATGCAAAAAAATTATCTTTTAATATTCATGGCTCATTATTGCCAAAAAATAGAGGAAGAACACCTCATGTATGGGCTATAATTAATGGAGAGACTAAAACAGGTATTACTGCACATGTTATTGATGATGGATGTGATACTGGAGCTATAATAAGTCAAATTGAGGTTGCTATAGATAAGGATGATACTGGAGCCACTATTCTTGATAAATATAAAAATTTATATTATCCTTTAATTGAAGAGGTTATCTCAAGCTGTAAGAATAATTCTTTAAATTTTGTTGTTCAAAATGAAACTGATTCTACTTATAACGGTAAAAGAACCCCAGAAGACGGGCAAATAAATTGGAATTGGAGTTCTGAAAAAATTTTAAATTGGATTAGAGCTCAAGCCTATCCTTATCCTGGTGCTTTTACATACTGCAAAAAAAAGAAATTAATAATTGATAAGGTTGAGTTAATAATTGATAAAACTTTTGATAACGATAAACCGGGAACTATAGTAAATGTCAAAAATAATATTTTAGTCAAGACACAGGATGGAGTTCTTAGATTGGATGAAATAAGAACTAAAAATTGTACTTTTGAATTAGGACAAATTTTATATTATGAAGATAGCAAATAGACATATTGGAGAGAGTAACCCATGTTTTATCATCGCAGAGTTATCAGCTAATCATAATGGGGATTTAAATGTTGCAATCGAAACAATAAGAGCTGCTAAAAAGGCAGGAGCAGATGCCATTAAGCTTCAGACATATACGCCAGATACATTAACCATAGATTGCGACAATAAACACTTTAAAATAGAAGGAGGTACACTTTGGGATGGTAAAACATTATATGAGTTATATGGCGAAGCATATACACCTTGGGAATGGCATAAACAACTTTTTGAGGTAGCCAAAGAAGAAGGGTTAATTTGCTTTTCGTCACCTTTCGATTTTACAGCTGTAGATTTTTTAGAAAATTTAAATGTTCCTGCTTATAAGATTGCATCTTTTGAAATTCAAGACATTCCACTTATAAAATATACGGCATCAAAAATGAAACCTATTATCATTTCTACAGGAATAGCTGAAGAAGAAGATATACAATTAGCCGTTAACACTTGCAGAAAAGAAGGTAATAATGAAATTATCCTATTAAAGTGTACTTCTTCCTATCCTGCTCCTTTAGAATTAGCAAATCTCAATACAATCCCTGATTTGAAAAAGCGTTTTGAAGTTGAAGTGGGTTTCAGTGATCACACCTATGGTTCTCTTGCTCCAACGGTTGCAGTTAGTTTAGGTGCAAGGGTTGTTGAAAAGCATTTTATTCTTGACAAATCTATTGGTGGTCCAGATGCAGATTTTTCGCTTGATATTACTGAATTTTCGGAAATGGTCTCCAAGATAAGAGATGCTGAAAAATTACTTGGTACAGTATCCTACGAAATTTCAGAAAAGGTAAAAAACAATAAAAAGTTTGCTCGATCGTTATTTGTTTGTAAAACTGTGAAAAAAGGAGAAATTATTACAAAAGAAAATATTCGTTCTATAAGACCAGGATATGGTTTGCATCCAAAATATTATGAAGATATTTTAGGAAAGAAATTCTCTGTGGATACTAAAAGAGGAGAGCCACTGAGAATTAATATGATTGAAAGCTAAGAGTATGAAATTACTTTTTATTGAGAATAGACATAAAACTTATTTTTTTGAAGCTATAGCAAATCAACTGGCTAAAAAAGATCATGATATTTATTGGCTTACACAGAATAAACAATTCTTACCATCAGATAGGTTTAAAAATTTAATTATAGATTATCCTTCATATAATTTGAATGGATTTAGAAAAGATGAAGGAGTTGAAGAGGTAATTGAAAGCGACAGGCAAGTAAATCATTTTAACAAAACAAATACATCTTATTTTTATTATTATAATGATAAAATTAAAAAATATTTAAGTGAAATAAAACCAGATTTTGTTTTTGGAGAATCTACAGCTTTTCATGAGCTATTAACAATCTACAATTGTAAAAAATTAAATATACTTTATCTAAACCCATCAACTTCTAGGTTCCCTATTGGGCGATTTTCATTTTATAAATACAACACTTTAGAGCCTTATCTTGGCAGTAAAGAGATATTACAGAAAGAAGAAGCGGTTGAAACTATCAATCAGGTAGTTGACAGAAAAATTGTACCAGACTATATGAAACCAATTAGTGTTTCAGATAAAAGTAAAGCAAAAGATAAAATATTAAAAATATACTCTTATTTTTCTGGTGAAAAGTACAACACACCTAGCCCAATTTTAAAATATAAGATAGAACGACAAAAAAGGAAAAATATAGAATTTTGGAACCAGAGTGCAGAAATTGAAATTGAAGATAATTCTACCTTTAAGTTACTTTATCCATTGCAAATGCAACCAGAGGCAAATATAGATGTGTGGGGTAAGAAGCATCGGAATCAAAAAAAATTAATTCAAGAAATATATGAAGCTTTACCAATTAATGCTATTCTATATCTAAAGCCAAATCCAAAATCTAAATATGAATTAACAGATGAATTAATATCTTATGTCCATAAACAAGATAAGATAAAAGCTCTTCATCATTCTGTTAAAATGGATGTAGTATTGCCAAAAGTTGATTTAGTAATTACAGTCACGGGAACAATTGCAATTGAATGTATATTTAGCAATAAACCCGTAGTAACATTAATAAAAACGATAAATAATTTAGCAGAAAACTGCATTTATATAAAAGACTTAAAAAAAGACCTAAAAAGTATTATTTATTTAGTTGAAAACAAGAAGTTTAAAACTTTAAACGAACAAGAAAAAATAACTTTTATTAACATATTAAATAGCACAAGTTATCGTGGAAAAGTATCAGACCCGTTTACAGATAAATCTTGTATTTCAAAAAGAAATATCAAAGATTTAGTGGAAGCTTTTGAAGCGATAATAAATACTAATGATTAATATAGCTAATGTATCTTTTTTAAAAAAAAATAATCCTTTAAAAGTTAGTTTAATTGGGTTGCTTTTTTGGGTGTTTATTTTTTTTTTAATACCACTAAGAATAAAACTACAGATTGGTCTTATGCCTTTTGTTTATCTTATAACCAATTATATCTTCTTTTTTTTGGGATTAAAAATAATTAGTCAAACTAAATCTGAAAAAGAACTAACTTATACTACAAACAAAAGAATTCTCTGGAGAATACTATATATTGTTATTTTTATAGCCTCTATTGGCCTTTTTTTAAAAATATTAGATAAATTTTATATACGTGAGGCATCTTTTAGCAATTCTATTTCTTACAATAGATTTTTATTAGAAAGGTCAGGAGCATCTGTAATAAGTATTATTTCTGCGATAACAAATGCTTTTTGTTTTTTACCTCTTTTTATATATTACATGATTCAACCTAAAAATAGAATCTTGTTTTGGTTGAGTGTATTATTGTTTTTTTCTGCTGGATTTGAGTTTATAATGTTGGGCTCTAGGTCAGGCTTATTTGTAATTATAATTTTGTTTAGTGCATATTTGTTTTATTTTAAAAAGATTAAAATCACACCAATACAATTTTTAACAGGTATAGGGATACTTTGTTTTTTAGGAATTTTTTCTACACAATTGTTTATAGAACGAACAAAAGATTTTGCAAAGACAGATAAGGTAGCCATTGAACATATTTTAAAAAGATCTAATTATAATTTTACTATAACCCCTAAAGAAGAAACTAAAGTTAAAATTATAAAATCAAGTAATAAAACCTTACAAGCAGCAAGGTTAACAACTGTTAATTTTGCACAATACTATTTGCATGGTGCATTTGAGTTTGGTTACCTTTACAATAATTACAATAAAAATCATTATTACGGAGCTTACACTTTTAATATTCTTGTGAAATTTATAAATATAATTTTTAGAACAAATTTTGATTTAAAAGAAATACAGAATGCACCACCAAGAACAGGTGTCTATACTACTTTTTTTGGCCCCATATTTATTGATTTTGGATGGTTCTCTCTTATTTTTATGTTTTTCTTTGGAGTATTACAGAAATTAATATTTAACCGAACACTAGAGGGTAGATTTCAATTTATACCACTACTTTTTTACATGTTGATTATTAATTTTTTTATGCCAGTTTTTAATTTTATAAATGGTGCCCAAGGTATATATACAATATGTTCATTTTTAATTTTTATTTTACTCTATATAATTTTAACAGGAAAATTAAAAATCTCTAAAGAAAATGGAAAAACACAATATGTGCGAATTTTAAAATGATATGAAGAAGTTTAAGAAAATAATGGGTTTTTATTTTATGAGAATGATAAAAGCCAAATATATGAGAGATTTTTTTGTTCAAAAAGAAATCAAAAAAATACCAAAGATTGATTTACCAAAAAATAATGGAAAGTTAGTTTTAATAAAAAATAATGAATTAAATACAAAGGGTTATACTGAAATTGGTCTGTTTCTTTCAAGCGAAGAAATTGACAATATACTTAAAAAAATCACAGAATTTAAATGTTTTGATCCATTTAGGAAAGATTTAGGGGAGTTTAAAAGTAATGAAATACCCGCCCAGGTTCATGTTGCTAATTACAGGAGAAAGGATATTTCAGGTATTAAAGAATTACTGGATATTGCGAATAACTCAGATATTTTAAATGCTGTTAAGGATTTTTTAGGTGCAACCCCAACTATTAGCAATATTAATATGTGGTGGTCTATTCCTGGCAAAGAGCAAGCTGAACAGGCTCAATTATTTCATAGAGACGTGGATGATTATAAGTTCTGTAAGCTTTTTGTTTATCTTACAGATGTAGAGATGGAAGATGGTCCCCATGTATATGTAGAAGGGAGTTCGTCTTCCCCAAAATTAAGAAAAATAAAAAGGTATAGTGATAAGGAAATAATAAAGGTATTTGGTGAAAAAGCAATAAAACATTTTATTAGCCCTAAAGGATCAGCCTTTTTAGTAGACACTTATGGTTTTCACAAAGGTTTACTTCCAAAGCAAAACAAAAGGTTATTATTTCAAGTACAATATTCTTTGAACCCTATAGGTATCGAAAATTACGAGCCTATAGCATTTGAGACCCATAATTATAACAAATATGTCAATAGACTAATTTTAAAAAAATAAGTTTTAATGAAGAAGTTTCTCACGGCTTTTTTTTGCCTATTTCCCAGCAAGTCTTCAAATCTATTTTTAAAGATACTTGGACATAAAATTAGCTGGAAATCAAAAATTGGTTTTTCCATTTTATTTGTAGATAAACTAGAACTAAATAAATTTTCGAGTATTGGTCATTTTAATTTCATCAAGGTTACATCTTTAAAAATGGATAAAGGATCAATTATAAAAAATTTAAATTATTTTAAAGGACCAATTTCGGTTTGTTTAGGGGATAAAAGTGTTATTGGTAGGCTAAATAAAATTACCCGCGGGTTTTCTTCTATCACCTATGGTAAATCATTTTTAAAGTTAGGTACTGGAACAGTTATAACTTATAGCAATTTTTTAGATCTTACTTGCAGTATTACTTTTGGAAATCATAGTCAAGTAGCTGGTATGGGAAGTCAATTTTGGACACATGGTTACGTGCACGCAAAAGAAGGTGTTGATAGAATTAGAGTTGATGGTGATATTACAATAGGAAATAATGTATATATAGGTACCAGTTGTTTGTTTAATCCTGGAGTAAGTGTTGCTAATGCTATTAATATTGGAGGGAATTCTTCTATTTCTAAAGATTTGAAAATTTCTGGCATGTATGTAAATCAACCATTAAGATATATAAAAATGGATATTGAAACAACCAAGGCTAAACTAAAAAAAGTAGAAACTCCAGGTCTTTTAGACAAAGTATATTCAAAAAATAAAATTAAGAAATGAAATACTTAAAGTTAATATGTGCATTTTCCTTTCTTATTTTTTTTCTTTCTACTTGTAAAAAAAAGGAAATTCAGCTAAAACCATTAAAAGAACAAGTAACTAAAGAAAATAAGAGTAACCTTAAAGAAGACATATATGCTTTAAATAAAGCATATAATATAGGAGATGTAAGAAGATACGGTATTTTTCCAGATTCATCTTATACCTACATACACCCAATAAGTAAAAAGCCTAAAATAACTACTGCATTAGATTTAGCAGAGAATAATAATATTACATTATTTTTTCCTAAAGGATACTATAAAACTGCATTAATCCTTGACGGAAGAACAAATTTATCCATTCAGTTTGATAATGCAGAATTTGATCTTATCCATATTACACAAGATGTAAAAACAAAAAAGAAACCTAAAAATATTTCATTAAAGGGCACTGTTATTTCTTACGATAGATTAGGAATAACCGAGGCAACCAATATAGAAATAGATACTGTTTTTTTAAAATCTAATACAACAAAAAGTATTCGAAAAATGCGTTCTCGAGGATGTCATATTTATCACGGTAGTAAATTTATTACAATTAAGCATTTAATAATTGATGACCTTGGTTCTGGTGACAAGCGCTATCATAACAGTCATGCTGCACTAGCATTAGATGGGTGGGGTAATAACCCGGAGAATGTAACTATAGATAAATTATATATTAAATCTTCTGATAGGCACGGAATTTATTTAACAGGTCAAAACCATGCAATTAAAGATGTTATTATAGAACAGTTTGGTATTGGTAGTGATGAAGAAATGTCTCCAATGCAAGACGCATCTGATATTGAGTATAAATTGTTTGCAGGAATTTGGATTAATAGATGTTATAATTCTAAAATTGGAAAGATAACTATTAACGCAAAAAACTCGAAAGGATATTTCATTGCAAACTTTGATGAAGGAGATTCGTTAAGACCAGTTAATATAGAAGAATTAGAAATTAAAAATGCTGACAGAACATTACCTGTTTATTTTTCAAAAAATACAGGAGTATTGGTTCAAAAATATAATGAAATAGAGTAATGAATATTTTAAAAATAGAAAGAGAAAACATTTATGCGATATTGCTTTTTTTTGCACCCTTCTCTTTAAGTATAGGTTATAAATTAAGTTCTATTTCCATTATTTTTTTAACGATATTTTTTTTTTCGGATAAAAAGTTATTTCAAAAACTAAAACGTTTAAAGAATAACACTATTGTTTATTTTTTTGTAGCTTATTTTATAGTTAATTTGTTAGGTCTTCTGTACACAGAAGATTTCATAAAAGGCAAGGCTGAAGTTACTGTTAAACTTAGCTTTTTAATATTACCTATTATTGTTTTTACAGAAGAAATTAGCAAGCAAAAACTTTTTTATTTTTTTAATGCTTTTAAATATTGGTTAATAGTTTTTTCTCTTTTTTTACTATACCACAAAATGTTTATTATTGGTGGCCCCTTATTTACTTTACCAACATATTCGTTAAACCCTATTACAGGGATACATCATGCATATTTTTCTTTATTCTATGTTCCAATGGTAGGTTTTTTAATTTATCAAATTGAAAATCAAAAAATCCAAATGCTTTATGGTTACTTAGAATTAGGGTATATATTGTTTTTCATTATTTTATTGGGTTCGAGAATTATTTCTGGGGTGATACTGCTTTATGTCATTTTCTTTTTAATAAAAAAAATAATTATTTCATCTAAAAAGCAAAAGTTATTAGTTATATGCTCTATTGTTTTAGTCTCTTATTTTGTTGTAAAACAAACCAATTTTATAGGTAAATTTGGAAGACTTTCTAAAATAGAATGGAACATAGAAAAAAATATTTATAATCATCAAGTTTTTAGTTTTGAGTATGATGAGGTTAATTCAAACAGTTTAGAATTACGTTTAATTAAATGGTATTGTGCAATACAAATTTTAAAAGAGAATATTTTAATAGGGGTTGGCACAGGAGATTTTGAAATTGAACTTGTTAAGAAGTATACTAAAATTGATTTTAAAAAAGGAATGGCATATAGGTACAATACGCATAATCAGTTTTTAGAAGAGTTCGTGAAATTTGGATTGATTGGAGGTCTTTTCTTTATTATATTTATTATCAAAATTATAATAGACGCTATTAATTCAAGAAATAAATATCTACTCATAGTTATTATTAGTTTTTCATTATTTTTAGTGTTTGAGAGTGTTTTTGAACGGCAACATGGTGTTATCCTTTTCACTTTATTTATTCCAATTTTATATATAAATCATCAAAGCGTTAAACATATTAAATAATTAAATTTTTGAAAAAAAATATTTTCTTCTTATTTTCTTTTTTAATTGCTAAAGGAATAACTTTTCTAGTGCCAATTTTTTTGGCAGATCTGCTAACAAAAAATGATTTTGGGATTTTGGAGTATGCATTGGCTGGTGTAGGTGTACTTTTAAATTCGATAATAAGTTTAGGTGTGCCAGGAGCATATCCTTATTTTATTTTACGAAAGAAAGATATGAGTATCAAAGAGGGCTTTAGTTTACATCCATTATGGCTGTTGTTTGCTTTTCTTTTAAATCTTTTGTTTTATTACTGTTTTAATTTTTATGGATTAGAAATTTATATGGCTGCCAATATCTCTTACATAATTGCTGTACAAAAATTTTATTCTACAATTTTAAAAAGTCAAGAAAAAATAAATAAAGCTGTACTTCTAGAGGCAGGAATTTATTTGTTATTATTATGTTTTTTATTAGGCTATTTTTTTAAAACAACTCAACCTAATATACTAAATATAAATATTTTAATACTGATTTATGCTTTATTTTGGGTTTGTTACAGCATATATGCTTTTCTTAAAGTAAATAAACATCAAATTTTTATTAAGTATAGAAAAATTATATCATTTAGTATTCATTTGTTAATTTCTTCTTCTTTTTTATTTTTATTAACGGTGTCTGGAAGAATTCTTTCAAAATATTTTTTTGATTACGAAACTACGGGAGTTTATGGTTTTTATTATAGACTAGCAGCAATTGTTGTGCTAATATACCAAGTAATTTCAGTAAGGTATTTTAAAGATTTATATACTAAGAGTACACGTAAATTAGATTTCTATTTTTCTTTATTTTATTTGTTTATTTTTATTTTATCAATTTTTATTTACTTTCTTTCACCATACGTAATGCCTTATTTATCAAATTATTTCAAAGAAACTTATTCAGATAATAGCATTGTGTTTTTTATTATATTTTGTCAAATGACTATGTGGATTTCTTCAGCGTTGAACTCTAGTATTGTCGATAGGGAAGGTTTGGCAAAAGCTAATAATTGGTATTTTTTGTTGCTTTTTATCATTTCAATAGTTGTATTGTATTTCTACAGAAACTACCTCGATTTATTAAGTCTTACATTTATTCTATATTCTATTTTCTTTATTGCCAATATTACTCAGTATATAGTATTAAGATCAAAGAATATTATTTTCAAAAGGTCATTTATTTCTCTTACGTTTCTTTATATTACATCTTGTATAATGTTAATTTTAATGAATTAGGGATGATTAAATCAAAACACTTTCCTTTTATTACAAGTATTTTTGGGGGTATTTTTGTTTGGATTTTTATCTTTATTTTATTTCCTGCTAAAATTGTTTTCCCTTTTGCAAACGAATCATTTTGGTTTATTTTTCTTTCATATCTCTTTTTAATTCTCGGATATATTATTTTTCCAACTCCAAAAACTGAAAACAAGGGCTTTTCAATCATTTCTAAAAAGGTCTTATATGTGATTATTCTGACCACTTTAATAAGTTATTTGGTTAGATATGTAGATTTGTTTTTATACAGAAATGTAAGTTTTAAATATGATGTTTGGGAGAACAGAAGATTATTGGCAGCTCCCAAAACAAATTTAATTTTTATTATTTGTGCTATATTTTCTCAGCTTTATTTCATGCCAATTATTTTTGTATTAAAAAATAAAATAAAGAGTAAAAAACTAATTATTATATCACTGTTGTTATTTTTACTGCCATTTGTTGAAGGCTACATTAGAGCAAGTAGGAATTCTTTTTTCATACCAACAGTTTTACTATTTATTATATTAATGTATTTTGGAAAAATACGTTTTACTAGAAAACATATTTTAATAATCTGTTCGGTTTTTTCCTTTTTATTTTTAACGGCTACTTCAATTATCATGCAAAGAGAGTCTAGTGACTCAGACGCTAATCATTCATCATTTACTACAGATTTTTTCTTAAATGAGTTTTTAGAGCCAAGTCCTGAAGTATTTAAAGTAATACATTCAACAAAAAATCCTAATGTGAAAAAATTGATGGTATCTGGTTTTCAAATTGCACAATATTATGTTCACGGAGTTTTTGAATTTGATAATTTGGTCAAATATTACCAAAAGAAACCTTTAAAAAAACAATATGGGAAATTTACTTTTTTTATTTTAAATAAGTTTACAAATAAATATGGTTTTACTAATATCAATCAAGATGAGGTTCAAGCTACACATCCACGAATCCTTACATTTATCACTTTTTTCGGGGGTCTTTACATAGATTTTGGATGGTTGGGTTTAATAGTGATTTTTTTATACGGGTGTTTACAGAAAATAGTATCTATCAATGTTTTTTCTGGAAATAGCAGCTACTTACCGCTATTTTTTTTCTTGTTATTTTGTAACTTTTTTATGCTAACTTTTAATTTTCTAAAAGGTCTTGGGACCTATATATTAGTTGTTTGTTTTGCTTTTATTTTAAGTCTTTCTTTGTGTAATAAATTATTTATAAAAAATAAGTGAAAGTAGCTATAATTCATTATTGGTTTATTACAAGAAGAGGAGGAGAAAAAGTTGTGGAATCTATTTTAAAGTTATATCCCCAAGCAGATATTTATACTCTTTTTTATGATAAAAATAATTATGGAGATTTTTTAAATGATCACGAGATTTTTACTTCAAAATATAATACCCCCTTTTTTAGAAAACACTATCAAAAATTTTTCCCGTTATACCCTAAAGCGATAGATTCTTTGACTTTAAAGAAAGATTATGATTTAATAATTTCTTCAGAATCAGGTCCAGCTAAAGGCATAAAGATTACTAACAATGCAAAACACATATGTTATATTCATAGCCCAATGAGGTATTGTTGGGGTTTTACAAATGAATATCTTAATTCTATGAGCCCATTATTGAGGCCGTTTGCAAATTTTTTTTTCAAAAAGCTAAAAAAATGGGATAAAACCACTGTTGATAATGTAGATTTATATATAGCTAATTCAGTAAATGTCGCAAAACGAGTAAAAAAGTTCTACAATAGAAAAGCACAAGTTATTTACCCTCCAATAGAATCATCACTTTTTGATACTCCGCTTTTAGAAACTAATTCTAAAGAGTATTTTTTGAGTTTTGGAGCAATAACACCATATAAAAAAATTGATTTATTGGTAGATTGTTTTAATAAAAACAGAGAGAAATTAATTGTTATTGGCAATGGCTCAGAAAAAGACAGATTAGAAAAGAAATCGAATAAAAATATTCAATTTAAAGGATTTTTAGAAGATTCAGAATTACAATATTATATTCAAAATTCAAGAGGGTTGTTGTTTCCTGGTGAAGAAGATTTTGGAATGATACCTCTAGAGGTTATGACCCAAGGAATACCTATTATCGCATATAAAAAAGGAGGCGCCTTGGAGACCGTAGTTGAGAACAAAAAAATCATATCTAAATCCTCAGGAATTTTTTTTAAAGAACAAAATGTTTTTTCTTTGCAAAAAGCTTTGGATTATTTTTTTACTATCGAAGATAAATTTGATCCTCAATGGATAAGAAATCATTCCAAGGGTTTCGAAGAAAAAGTCTTTCTTGAAAACTTTAAAACCCAAGTGAATAATTTTTTAACAAAAAATAATTGAAAAAAAGATATTCTTCATTTATGAAACCTATACAATTAATAATAGATTTATTATTAATTATTCTTATTATTTATTTTACTTACAATAAGTATTACCTTAATTTTTATTTCTTACAATATATATCAATTTTCTGGATTTTAACATCTTACTTTATAGGGTTTTACAATGTATATCGCCATACAAGAATATTAAGATTAGTTAATCTATTATTTAAACAATTTGTAATATTTATATTGGGATATTATGCATATTTTGGAGTTTTTAGAAAAGGTAATATTGTTCAAGATGATTTATTAGTTCTTTCATCGATTTTATTAGTTATATCTGTAGTAAAGTTGTTATGGTTTTTTATTCTTAAAAAATACCGAGCTTTAGGCAACAATCTTAGATCTGCAGTTGTATTGGGGTTTGATGAATCTGCAAAAAATATTATAAGGCTCTTTAAAAGTAAATCTAATTTAGGATATAAATATCTGGGTTTTTTTTCTGATAATGTTTTCAAAAATACTGAGCGCAGAGGAAATTTTTACGATGTCATGGATTATGCAAGAAATAATCAAGTGGATGAAATTTACTTGAGTTTAAAAGGACATTCTAGAGAACAAGTTAATATTATTAAGAAATTTACTACAGAAAAAAACATTGTACTAAAATTAATACCTAACACCATTGAATTATATAGTAAAAATCAAACTATAGAGTATTATGACGATGCTTTAATGGTGTTAAACGTTCAAAAATTACCTTTTGATTTTGCAGAGAATTTCTACAAGAAACGAATTTTCGATATTTGTTTTTCATTAGTTATATCCATATTTATTTTATCTTGGTTAATGCCTATTCTTTGGGTTATAGTTAAGTTAGAGTCTAAAGGACCTTTAATTTTTAAACAAAAAAGAGAAGGTATTAATGGGACCGAATTTGTTTGTTACAAATTTAGATCTATGAAAATTAATTCTCAGTCTGATAAAGTACACGCAACTAAAAATGACGTTAGAATTACTAAAATTGGAGCTTTTTTAAGAAAAACTAGCATGGATGAATTGCCTCAATTTATTAATGTTTTATTTGGAGACATGAGTGTTGTTGGCCCAAGGCCACACCTAGAAACACTATCTTTAGAATACCAAAAAGATGTAAATGATTATTTAAAAAGGCATATCGTAAAACCAGGGATTACAGGTTTAGCCCAAATTAGCGGATATAGAGGAGAAATTAAAAAGAAATCTGATATTAAAAATAGAGTACGCTTAGATATTTTTTATATTGAAAATTGGTCTTTCTTTTTAGATATAAAAATAATTATTCAGACTGTTTTAAATATTTTTAAAGGAGAGGAAAAAGCATATTAATGAAATGAAAGAAAAAATAGAGATTACAGCTTCTATTGTTCTTTATAATGAAGATTTAGGAGAGCTTACAAAAACGGTAAATTCATTTTTAAATGTGGCTTTAACAAAAAGATTATATTTAATAGATAATACAAGAGAACAACTTTATAAAAATATTTTCCATCAAGAAGAAGTAGAATATATTGGTGTAGGTAAGAATATTGGTTTCGGCGCCGGGCAAAATAGGGTAATTGATAGGATTAAAAACAAATCTAATTTCCACCTTATACTTAATCCAGATGTTACCTTTGATAAGTTAGTAATCCCTAATTTGATTAAACAACTAAAAAAGGATGAAGATCTTGCAATGATTTCACCAAAAGTTTTATTTCCAACAGGAGAGCACCAATATTCTTGTAGGAGATATCCTCATTTTTTAGAACTAATAGGAAGGAGGTTTAATTTTTTAAATTCGTTTTTTAAACCAGCAATATATAAAGGCCAATATAGAGATAAAGATTTGACAGATTCATTTTATGCTGAATACTTGGCAGGGTGTTTTCATTTGTATAAAACGGAGCATTTTATTCAATTAAATGGTTTTGATGAACGTTACTTTTTATATATGGAAGACGTTGATATTTGTAGAAAAGTTGACTTACTTGGAAAGAAGAAGTTGTACTATCCAAAAGAAGAAATTAGACATATTTTAAAGCAAGGTTCTTCAAAAAGTATTAAGTTATTAATTAGACATTCGTTCTCTGCCATAAAATACTTTTTAAAATGGGGTTTTTAAGATATTGTAATTTTAGAGTGTTTAATTTACAAAAATTGCAATTATATTTTTTGTGATAATTATATTTAAAAGATTATTTTTACGTTGCAAAAAATATTTATTGCTAAGAAAAGAATTATTTTCAGTTATTTATTTTGACTGAAATATTTAAAAGTAAAACAAGTAAAACAAGTGAAACAAGATAAATTTTTACTTAGAAAGCTTTTTCAGATCATTTTAGATTTGCTAATTATTTATGTTATTCTATATTTTATTTCTAATAAGAATTATTTAGATGTATACTTTTTAGTATACATAACTTTTTTCTGGCTTTTTTCTGCATATAATACAGGTTTCTATAATGTTAAAAAATATTACGGTTTTAGTAAAGTTCTTTTACTTTTGTCTTCTCATTTTTTTATAGTTTTATTAGGCTTTTTAAGTTTTTTTAGTTTTTTCAAAGAAGGCAAAATTATTGGGGATCAAGTTCAAATCTTCACATTAATTGTGTTTTTTGTTTCTTTCTTTAAACTTACAAGCTTTTATATTTTTAAAACAAGAAAATTATATACTGAAGAATTAAAAAATATTATTCTTTTTGGTGAGATAAATTCAGCAGATAAACTTGAAAAGTTATTTTATGAAAAAAATAAATTTGGTATTCGTTTTATTGGTTTTTTTTCAAAAGAAAAGTATAAATCTCAATACTATCTGGGTAAAACAAAAGACGGTTTACAATATGTACAAGACAATAAAATTGACGAAATTTATTGCAATCCAGCAACTATTTCAAAAAAACAACTACGCAATATCAGGATGTTTGTTGAAGAGAATAATATAGAACTTACTTTTTTACCTGAGAGTAGGGCTATTTACAGTAAGGATTTTGTTTTAGAATATTTGGGCAATATTCCAGTATTAAAACCAAAACCGTTACCATTTGAAAAAAGAGAAACTCATATCAAAAAAAGAATATTAGATATAGTATTTTCTTTACTCGTATGTATTACTATACTATCTTGGTTAATTCCAATTCTATGGATAATTATTAGGTTAGATTCAAAAGGCCCGTTGTTTTTTAAACAAAAAAGAGATGGTGTTGATGGAAACCAATTTTTATGTTATAAATTGAGATCTATGAAGGTGAACAATAATGCGGATACGGTTTCAGCAACAAAAAACGATAAAAGGATCACAAAGGTAGGCGCATTTTTAAGAAAAACTAGTTTAGACGAACTACCGCAATTTTTTAATGTATTATTAGGCGATATGAGCATTGTTGGGCCAAGACCTCATATGAATGCACAAACTCAAAAATATGTAAAAGAAGTAGAAAACTATCTGTTAAGAAATTCGGTAAAACCTGGTATTACTGGATTGGCACAGATTAGTGGTTACAGAGGTGAAGTTATAAAGGCATCAGATATTAAAAATAGAGTTAGATTAGATATTTTTTATATCGAAAATTGGTCTTTTATTTTAGATGTTAAAATTATAGTACGAACCTTTATAAATGTATTCATTAAAGAAGAAAAGGCGTACTAGATTTAAACAAATTCAAAAGCAACTTCATGGGTTAAGAATTAAAAGAAGCTTTACACCAAAAGCATTTTTATAAACATTTTGAATATATTTGCAGTCCCAATTATATCATAATGAATGTACTTATTTTAGGTTCCGGAGGAAGAGAACATGCTTTTGCACTTAAACTTTCTCAAAGTAAAAAAGTAGAACAGCTTTTTGTAGCTCCAGGAAATGCGGGTACAGAACAATTAGCAACAAATATCAATATAAACCCAACAGATTTTAAAGCAATAAAAAATATTGTTGTAAACAACAATATTAAAATGGTTGTGGTTGGACCTGAAGCTCCACTAGTAGCAGGGGTTCACGATTTTTTTTTAGCAGATAGCTTATTAAAGGACATTCCTGTAATTGGACCTCAGAAAGATGGCGCATTATTGGAAGGGAGTAAAGATTTTTCCAAACATTTTATGCAAAAGCATAATATACCTACAGCAAGATACCAATCATTTACAAAAGACAACTTAGAAGAAGGTTTTGTTTTTTTAGAAACGTTACAGCCTCCTTTTGTATTAAAAGCAGATGGTTTAGCGGCAGGTAAAGGTGTGTTGATTTTAGATTCTCTAAATGAAGCTAAAATGGAGTTAAAGGAAATGGTGTCTAATGAAAAATTTGGTAAAGCTTCATCAAGAGTTGTTGTAGAAGAGTTTTTAAAAGGGATTGAGTTATCTGTATTTGTATTAACTGATGGGAAAAACTATAAAATATTGCCATCAGCAAAAGATTATAAAAGAATTGGAGAGGGAGATACTGGTTTAAATACTGGTGGAATGGGGGCAATTTCTCCAGTACCATTTGCAGATGATTCTTTTTTGGATAAAGTTGAAGAACTCGTTATAAAACCAACAATTAACGGTTTACAAAAAGACGGAATTGATTATAGAGGTTTTATTTTTATAGGGCTAATGAATGATAAGGGGAATCCGTCAGTAGTGGAATATAATGTTAGAATGGGAGATCCAGAAACCGAAGTTGTTTTACCAAGAATTGAATCTGATTTATTTGATTTATTTGAGGGTGTGGCGAATCAAACATTACACGAAAAGTCTTTTTCAGTAACTAAAAAAACGGCAACAACAGTAATGTTGGTTTCAGGCGGCTATCCCGAAGCTTATCAAAAAGATAAAGAAATTAATGGTTTTGATAATGTAGAGGAATCCATTGTTTTTCACGCAGGTACTGTTTTAAAAGACGATAAAGTTGTTACTAATGGAGGTAGAGTTATGGCTATTACATCATTTGGAGATACGATAGAGGAAGCTTTAGAGAAGAGTTACAGAAGTATCAGTAAAATTGATTTTGATAAAATAAATTACAGAAAAGATATCGGTTTCGATTTAGTTTAAGTCAATTACTGTCTATTTTATTTGGATTTTTCTAAAGTAAATGAAAATTCAGAACCTTTGCCAAAAGTACTTTTTAAGAAGATATTTTCGTTGTGAGCCTCAATAATATGCTTTACTATTGAAAGTCCTAATCCAGATCCTCCTTGATCACGAGATCTACTTTGATCTACCCTGTAAAAACGTTCAAATAAACGCCGTAAGTGCTCTTTTTTTATGCCTTCTCCGTCATCCACCACTTTAATTATAAACTTACTATCAGAGTAGTTTTCTGCACTAAAAACTATATTTCCATTTGGTTTTCCGTATTTAATAGAATTTACAATTAAATTAATGAGTACTTGCTCAATCTTTTCAACATCTCCTTTTACAAAAACCGGAAATTCATAGATTTTATCAAAAGATAAAGAAATATTTCTCTTTTTTGCTTTCATCTCAAACAAGTCAAATATATTTTGAACCAATTCTAGAATATTAAAATTTTCGATATTTAGTTTAGTTCCTTCATTTTCTAACTTGGTAATCATATCCAAATCTTTAACAACAGCTAAAAGTCTTTCAACACCCTTATTGGCTCTGTCTAAATACTTCATTCGTATTTGTTTATCATTAATTGCTCCTTCCAACAATGTTAAAATATAACCTTGTACAGTAAATAAAGGGGTTTTTAATTCATGAGCAACATTGCCTAAAAAATCTTTTCTAAAAGAGTCTATATCCGTTAAGCTTTTAATTTCTAAGCGCTTTCCTTCTACAAAGCTTTGCATGCTTTTAGAAAGTTTCTCGATATCGGTATTTGCAGAATCTCTTCTTAAATCATTAATATCTAATATGGAAACTTCTTCATATAACTTTTTTAATCTTCTATATATAAAGTGTTCTGTTCTATATTGAATGATAAAAAAGGAAATTATAAATAAAGTAATTACAGAAACTATGACAGTACCTAAACCAAGATGTTTACTAATTATAAAATATGAAATTAAACTTATGGCAATTGCTAGCGCAGTTAAATACATAGCAGACAACAATGCATAAGAGTATGTTTTTTTAAGTTTCAAATAGTAATAAGTTTATATCATTAAAGGTCTGTGCCCAATAAAACAAATTTGTAACCAACTCCTTTAACAGTTTTAAAGTGATCGTCTCCAATTTTTTCTCTCAATTTTCTAATATGAACATCAATTGTTCTGCCGCCAACTACAACCTCATTTCCCCAAACTGTATCTAAAATAACTTCCCTTTTAAAAACCTTTCCTGGTTTTGAAGTTAATAGTGAAAAAAGTTCAAATTCTTTTCTAGGTAAAGCAATTTTTTTACCAGCTTTAAAAACAACATACTCGTCTCTATCTATAACGATGTCTCCAAGTTTTAAGGTTTCTTTATTTTCAGTTTCCGTTTTTAATCTTCTAAGTAAAGATTTTATCTTACTAACCAAAACTTTTGGTTTTATAGGTTTTGTAATGTAATCATCAGCACCAGCTTCAAAACCGGCTACTTGAGAGTAGTCTTCTCCTCTAGCAGTTAAAAAAGAGATAATTACATTTTCTAAAGATTTTATCTTTCTAATTTTTTCACAAGCTTCTATGCCATCCATTTCTGGCATCATAATATCTAATAAAATAAGATGAGGAAGATTTTTTTTAGCAGATTTTATTGCCTTTAAACCATTTTCTGCAGTAAAAATTTGATAGCCTTCATTTCTTAAATTGTATCCAATAATTTCTAAAATATCTGGCTCATCGTCAACTAGTAAAATTTTAATATCTTTTTTATTCATACTTATATTTATGGAATATACCAAAAATAATGATAATTGTAATAAAGAAGCAAATTCTTTACAATCATTTAATGTTAGAACCAAATTCTTAATGTTAAGGAATTAAGTACAACTTAATTTCACTAATTATTTACATTATTACCAGTGTGTTTTTAAGAGCTTTCTCTTTTTCACTATATTTATGTTCGAAAAAGAAATTGTATTGCTATGAATCTTACTTATAAATTAAATAACATCCTTTTTTTGGATATAGAAACCGTTCCTCAAGAAGAAAATTGGGGTAATGTTTCTGAAGAAATAAAACTACTTTTTGAAGCCAAAACTAAATATCAACGTAAAGAGGAATTTACAGCTGAAGAATTTTATGAAAAAGCAGGAATTTGGGCAGAGTTTGGAAAAATAATTTGTATTTCCGTTGGTTATTTTGTTATCATTGATAATAAAAAACAATTAAGGGTCACCTCTTTTTATGGTGATGATGAACATCAATTGTTATCTGATTTTAAAATCTTATTAGATAATCATTTTGCTAAAAAAACACATATTTTATGTGCACATAATGGGAAGGAATTCGATTTTCCGTTTATAGCAAGAAGAATGATTGTTCATCAAATAGAATTGCCTAAAAATCTAAATTTATTTGGTAAAAAACCTTGGGAAGTGCCTCATATAGATACTTTAGAACTATGGAAGTTTGGAGATTACAAACACTACACTTCTTTAAAATTATTGACTTCAATTTTGGGGATTCCGTCACCAAAAGATGATATTGATGGGAGTGAAGTTTCAAAAGTTTTTTATCAAGAGAAAAATATAGAGCGCATTGTAACGTATTGTGAAAAAGATACTATAGCAGTTGCTCAAATTCTATTGCGTTTTAATAACGAGCCACTTTTATCAAAAGAAAACATTGTAAGTGTTTAATTTTCCATTTTCATAGAAAGTTCAAACCAACGTTCTTCTTTTACATCAATAGATTTAATAATTTTTTCTAGTTCTTCAGATTTTTTAGAAATGTCATCAGGTGCAATTTCAACATTTAAAAATTGTTTTTCAATTCTTTTTTTTTGATTTTGAAGTCTTTCAATTTCTTTTTCTAATGCCCCAAATTCACGTTTTTCATTATAGCTTAAAGTAGTTTTTATTGTTTTCTCTGCAGGTTTCTCAACTTTTTGTGCTGTAATTTCAACTTTTTCATAAGGGTTTGAGTTTTCATAAGCTCTAAAATCAGAGTAATTACCAGGAAAATTTTCTACAATACCTTCACCCCTAAAAACGAATAAAGCATCTACGATTTTATCCATAAAATAACGATCGTGAGAAACTACTAACAAGTTTCCAGGATAATCTAACAAGAAGTTTTCTAATACATTTAGTGTAACTACATCCAAATCGTTGGTAGGTTCATCTAAAATTAAGAAATTAGGATTTTGAATAAGAACTGCACATAAATACAAACGTTTTTGTTCTCCTCCAGAAAGTTTTTCAACAAAGTCATATTGTTTTTTCTTATCAAATAAAAAGCGCTCTAAAAGCTGAGAAGCAGATATTTTTCTGCCTTTTGTAAGTGGAATAAATTCGCCAAATTCTTTAATTACTTCTATAACCTTTTGACCTTCTTTTATGTTGATTCCTGCCTGTGTGTAGTAACCAAATTTAATGGTTTCTCCAACCACAACTTTTCCTGCATCAACAGGATTTTTTTGTGTTATAATATTTAAAAATGATGATTTTCCAGTTCCGTTTTTACCAATAATCCCAATACGCTCCCCACGTTTAAAGACATAATCGAAGCCATCTAAAATCTTTTTATCATCAAATGATTTATAAATTTTATGTAGTTCAAGAATTTTACTTCCTAAACGCTCCATGTTTATTTCTAATTGAACTGTATGGTCTTTTCTTCGCTGATGTGCTTTTTCTTTAATCTGAAAAAAATCATCAATTCTAGATTTAGATTTGGTAGTTCTTGCTTTTGGTTGCTTTCGCATCCAATCCAATTCTTTTTTAAACAGACTTTTTGCCTTGCTTAAATTTGTAGCTTCTAGCGCTAAACGTTCTTCCTTGTTTTGTAAATAATAGGAGTAGTTTCCTTTATATTTATATATTTTCCCTTGATCTAACTCTAAAATTTCATCACAAACACGTTCTAAAAAATAACGATCGTGCGTAACCATAAATAGGGTTATTTTTTCTTTAGCAAAAAAAGATTCTAACCATTCAATCATCTCTAAATCTAGGTGATTTGTAGGCTCATCTAGAATTAATAAGTCAGGTTTGCTAATTAGCACAATAGCTAAAGAAAGTCTCTTTCTTTGACCTCCAGAAAGTGATGAGATTTTTTGAGATAAATCATCAAGTTTTAATTTTGATAAAATCTGTTTGTATTGGGTTTCAAAATCCCAAGCATTGTACTGATCCATTAAATCAAAAGCAGCTTGATAAGCTTCTGCTTCTTCTGGGTTTTCTAATGCCTTTTCATATTGATTTACTATCGAAAGTATTTTATTATCAGTAGCAAAAATAGTTTCCTCTATGGTTAAATTAGGGTTTAAATCATCTTTTTGAGCCAAGTAAGCAATAGAAATATCTTTTCTACTTACAATTTGTCCTGTATCTGTGCTATCCAAGCCAGCAATTATATTTAATATAGAGGTTTTTCCTGTACCGTTTTTGGCAACAAAAGCTATTTTTTGATCTTTATTAATTCCAAAAGAAATATCTTGAAACAAGATGCGTTCTCCATAAGATTTAGAAATATTTTCTACAGATAAATAATTCACAAGTTTTATTTTTTACAAAGAAACAAAAAACCCAAGGGTTAACTTGGGTTTTTAGGATCATTTATAGTTAAACTATTAATTGGGGATAATTTATTTATGTCATTTGATTATTGTTTAATAAACTTTTGAGTGAATGTTTCTTCTTCATCTGTAAGTTCAATTAAATAAATTCCTCGTTTTAAATTAGTAATATCAACAGAATTATTTTGAATAGTTCCAGCGCTAATTACCTGACCTAAAAGATTTGTAATTCTATATTTAGATTTTATAGTTCCAAAATTAGAATTAATATTTAAAACATTAACAGCAGGGTTTGGATACACCATTGCATCTCCATTAAATGAATTACTATTTGAGGTAAAAGTAGTATTATAAGAAGACACTAAATTAATAGAATTTGTGGTACCTCCATTACCAATAATACCTCTAATTTTAACCTGATCAATATAAATATGATCTGCATTTCCACTGGCATCATTTTGAAATCTAAATGCTGAATTTGAAGCAAAATTCACATCAGAACTGTTTAACGTAACAGTTGCAGAATAAAAGTTATTATTTTCGAAGGATGTTCCTCTTGCCCAAGTCCCAACAGTAGACCATGATGAACCGTTGTAGAATCGCAACCAGAAATCTTCATTATTTTCCATAGAATATGAATAAAAATAGAACTCAACCTCAACAGCATCATAACTTGTTAAGTTAAATGTTGGAGATGTCATTGCGGAAGCAGTTCCAGAATTATCTCTTATACGTATAGAGTAATTTCCTTCATATGAGCGCGTACCACTATATCTAAAACAGTCAGATCCTCCATCAGACCAACCATCCCATCCAGATTCAAAGAAGCCTTCGTGTAATGTAGTTGTAGAACCTTGAGAACCTCCAGCAGTAGTAAATGTTTCTGTATTGCTTGTAGAGGATACATTTCCAGCAGCATCTTTTGCACTAACTGTGTAAGAATAGGTTGTATTAGCAACCAAACCAGTAATATTTGCACCTGTAGAGGTTACCGATCCAATACTTATTCCACTACTAAACACCTCATACGCTGTTACACCAACATTATCTGTTGAGGCGCTCCAAGATAAAGAGGCTGTTGTTTCTGTTATATTTGAAGCTGTTAAATTTGTTGGAGCTGTTGGTGCTTGAGTATCAACAGTACTTTCAACATTTATAGACCTAGAAACTTCTGTTGCTGCATTTCCTGCTGCGTCACTTACATTATAATTTAAGGTGTACGTTCCTGCAATAGCTGTATTTACAGTACCTGTAACTACGATATTAGCTGTTAAGTTTCCATCTATATTGTCCGATGCTGTTGCTCCTGGATCAGAAAATGAATCACCCACCTCCAAGTTTATTGTTGAGCTACCCAATAAAGTAATTATTGGCGCTGTTGTGTCTGCTACACCCGCAGTGATATTTACAGTATAATCTTCTGTTTCTCCATAATTATAAGAGCCGCAAGAATTAGGAATTGCATTATATTGCATTACAACTCGCATTCTAGTTGTTCCTGCAATTGCAGATGTTGGTACAGTAAAAGAACCACTAACTGGATTACTTTGTGAAGCTGATCTTGTCCAAACTGTTTCTCCACTATCTGCAAAATCTCCATCTTTATTATAATCTATAAATACAGCATAGCCCTCATTATATAAAGTTCCTGTCCAAGTTGGAGTTATAGATATTGTTGAAGAAGTTCCTTTTATTAAGTTTGTAGATTGCGAAGTATAATCTGCATAACCACTCGAAGACGCTCCAGTTGTATTATTGATACTACCAAGAGCAACGTTACTAATATATTCATCAGCCACACTATTTCCATTGGAAGTACAGTAGTTTAATTGAACTTCTGTAGTTGTAAAACTAACAGAATTAGAATATGAAGAGGTTGTATTATTTGGACATTTACTTCTTACTTGAACCTCATAAGAGGTTTGAGGAGATAATCCTGTTAAAGAAATTGAAGTTCCTGAAGCAGCTAAATTAGTCCAAGAAGAAGTTCCTGTTTGACGAATTCTAAAATCATAAGAAGTCCCTGTTACTGCATTCCAAGAAACTGTAGCTGTTGAAGATCCAAAACCATCAATAGCAAGTCCATTAGGGGTTGTTGCGTTACAAACCACAGGGGTTCCAGTTAAACCTGTTACAATTAATGAATAATTTTGGCTTCCACCAACTAAGGAACCCTTGTTTGTTACTGTAATTGTGTAAGTTCCTGAAGCATTTTCTATATCAACTCTTTCAAAAGGATCTACATTGTTGTCTTGTTTAGCACTTGAGGTAGCTCCAGTTAATTTATAAGGCAAATATGCAGTTCCTCCTTTGGTTACTCTAATATCTAAATCATTAACTAATACTGGAGTTGTAAGGTTTACAGTTCCAGTATTTGCAGTTCCTGCTCTATCTGTCCAAGAAATAGACGCTAATAAAGGGTTTATTCCATCAGAATCAACAGTAATACTATAAGTTTGTCCTGAAGTTAATGTCAATTCTTCTATTTTTGATTCATTTCCTTCATTTGAAATTGCTTCGGCAGCAGCCTTAGTATTTAGTAAACCCCATCCAAAGACAGCATCTGGACCAGAAACACCAGAATCATCCGCTGTGTGAAGTGCCAATCCCTTTAAGGTTGCAGCCTTCATGTATGAGTTATTAAGATTATTATGATGCTGTTGTAATAAAACTAAAGATCCAGTTACATTTGGAGAAGCCATTGATGTTCCAGAAATTGAATTATATGCTGTATTACTTGAGTCATAGGTAGAATATACTGAAACTCCATTTCCAGCAATATCTGGCTTGATTCTAAAATCATCAGTAGGACCTTCACTACTAAAACTAGCAATTGTAGTGCTTATAAAGTTTCCGTTTGAATCAATATTTGCATCATTGGCAGCCGCAACAACTAAGTTGTTTTTTGACGTTGAATGCCCTGTTAGTTTATCAAATCCAGATCCACCAGTTGGATTGTTATTTGCAGTGTTATCGGAGCCATCATTACCCGCAGCTACTACCATTAAATAGTTTGGAGCATTAAACATTAAATTATCCCAGTCTCTAGAATCAGCGATATAACCACCAAAGAAATATTGAGGTAACTGAACCTGTCCTTGTTGATTTCTTGCAGCATAACCATAAGAGTGGTTTGAAATTAACATTCCATTTGCAGCGGCCGATGTTGCTTCTGCTAAATCACTGTTCCAATCATAACCTATTGCTTTAGCTTGAGGCGCCATACCTTTTGCGTTCGCTACAACTCCAGATGCAATAATGGTTCCCGTTACGTGGGCAGCATGATAATTTAGAGAAGCAGAATCTCCGCTAGAAAACCTATTGCTTCCTCCAGCTCCGTCATATTCTTGATGTGATGCTCTTGCAATACCGCCATCCCAAACGTATGCAGTCATGTTTTGACCATCTAAATTTAAGCCTAAAGATCCTCCAGAGTTTAAATGATCTACTCTTGTAGATTTTGCAGCAGCTACATTAAAAGTAGTGTAGTATATAGGCTTACCGTTAACTACTTTTTGAAGTTCTAACGTGCGACCATCTTTAGTCGTAAATTTGGTTTTCCATCCTTTTTCTTTTGCAATATTGATTGCATTTTGTTTTTGATCTTCAAGTGCATGACGATTAATATTGTAATCTATTACATTATCTAAGAATCTTGCTCCAACAGCAGTTGTTTCACGAAATCCTTCAAAATCAAAATTACCGCTATCATCAACAAAACGTTCTAGGTTTAAAGCCCCAAGATTACAACATCCACCATCAGGAAGAGGTTGTTCTGCACAAGGATTAGTTGAGATTAGAGGACTACAATACTCTGCATTATGATATTTTTTCATTGTATCCCAGAAGAGTAGCCCTGGTTCTGCGCTAGCGTGAGCATGTGTGATAATCTTCATCCAAAGCTCTTTAGCGTTTACCGTTTCATAAACTTTGCCACCCCATTGCAGATTAAAATCAGAATCAGTTTGAACTGCTTCCATAAAATCATCTGTTAAAAATACAGATATATTGGAATATTTAACCATATCGATATCACCAGTTTTGATTTCAATAAACTTCTGAATATCAGGATGGTCAACTCGTAACGTTTGCATATTCGCACCACGTCTACCATGCTGTGCTATAGTATTTGTATTTTCACTAAATAGGTTCATAAAACCAACAGGACCACAAGAGTCACCACCCGTACCTAGGATAGCATCTCCTGAAGGTCTTAAGATAGACAAGTCATGTCCACATCCACCGCCATATTTATATGTCATAGCTTCTTGTACAACACAATCATATATAGATTTAATAGAATCTGTCTTAATCCCTACAACATAGCAATTGTTTAATGTTGTGGTAATATCTTCTCTACCTGCACCATGCATAATTCTTCCACCTGGTACGAATTTAAAATTTTTCAGTGCATCAAAGAATGCAGCTTCCCATTTTTCTTGAAGCTCTTTTGTTTTTTCTACACTAGCTAGTGCCTTAGCTTGACGTTTCCATAAATCCCATGGATTTTTTTCCCATGGTGCTAAATATTTCATTTCTAGTACACTTTTGCCTAGATCGTCATCTTTATAATATCTATCGATTTCAAATTCTTTTGGACATACATCTATGTCTGTTTGATTTGATTCATCCATTGATTCTTTGATATTGAATCCTAAGATTTTATTTTTAAGATCCGAATCGATATTCGGATTCGCTTCATTTTCCGTAGGAAAATTTATTTTAATTTCTTCTGCCATAATTCTAAATAATACTCTTACCCTTGTTAATTAATTAATTCAATACACAGTTATACGTAATAATTGTATATTTTCTCTCTAATAAAGAGACTGTTTGCAAATACTTTAAGCTTTCGAAAAGCTGATTGGCTGGCACCGGTAAATTATTTAATTTTTTTCATTTTAGTCAAGCTTTAAAAACTTTTTTTTATTATTTTTTTTATAATCATATGAATAAGCAATCTTATAACCAAATTCCTGAATGGCTTTTACAACAATTGCCTTATAATCATTATGATATTAGTGTAGGTACAAAAAAGATGCATGTTATGGAGAAGGGAAGCGGTAAACCTATTGTTCTTGTTCATGGTAATCCTATGTGGGGATATTTATATAAAAAAGTATTAGATCAGCTTGATAATGTTTCTGCTAGATTGATTGTACCAGACTTAATTGGATTTGGATTTTCTGATAAAATTAAAATTAATGAACATTCTTTGGAAGCTCATACAGAATGGATGACTAGTTTTTTTAAAACAATTGAAGAAGACTCTGTTGGATTGGTAATTCATGATTGGGGCGGTATGATTGGTGTTGCTGGTGCGATGAGAGCAGGTAAAAAAATTGACGGATTAGTAATAATGAATACATCAGTAACGGCGCCAAAAGACGGATTTACTCCGACTTGGTTTCATGGACTGTCTCAGGCTCCTATTATAAGCGATTTATTGTTTAGAGTTTTTAATTTTCCACTATCTGCTTTAAAGCAATTCCAAGGTATTCCTAATTCTTATTCAAAAGAAGATTTAAAGAGCTATAAGTATCCATTAAGAAAATTCAGAGATAATACAGCACCACTTGCTTTAGCTCGTATGGTTCCTAATAATATGCTCCATCCCAGTGTTCCTATAGAAAAAGAAGTGGAAGAGTTTTTACAGTCATACAAAGGACCAGCTGAGATTGTTTGGGGAATGAATGACCCAGTGATGTGGAAGTTGAGAAGAAGGACAGAAAGATTATTACCTCAAGCTAAAACGGTGAAAACTGATGCTGGTCATTTTGTTCAACAAGAATCACCCGAAAAAGTTGTAGAATCCATGAAAAAAATCTTTAAATTGACTAGCAAGTAACTAGGCAATTATTACACAACTTATATGACAGGACAAATGCTAAAGACTAATTTTAGTCTCAATGACAAATATACTCTATTTGAAGGTAGAGTGATTTTATCGGGTATACAAGCACTCGTCAGATTGCTTCTTGACCAACACAGAGCAGACCTTATTAAAGGTATTAACACTGGAACATTAGTATCTGGGTATCGTGGCTCTCCAGTTGGAACCTTAGATATCAATCTTGTAAAAAATAAAAAACTGTTGGATGAACATAATGTCAAATTTATTCCTGGTGTTAATGAAGATTTAGGAGCCACTTTAATTTATGGAAGTCAAATGGCTGGGATGGTATCCAATGTAAAATATGATGGTGTTTTAGGTATGTGGTATGGAAAAGCACCTGGCGTTGATAGATCTGGAGATATATTTAGACATGCCAACTTCTTGGGAGTAGGTAAAAATGGTGGAGTGCTTGCAGTAGCAGGGGATGATCCATCTTGTAAATCGTCTACACTACCTTCACAATCTGAGCCGGCATTATTTGATGCGATGATGCCTATATTTTATCCAGGTAATGTACAAGAAATTCTTGATTTAGGTCGTTATGCCTATGAAATGTCAAGATACTCTGGTCTATGGTCTGGATTTAAAATCGTCACAGATATTGCTGATGGATTTGGTAGTGCTTTTGTGGATTCGCAACGAGTCAATATTACTATACCTGATTTTACTTATAATGGCCAACCATGGAAGCATACACAAAATGCTAAATTAGTAGGACACCATAGTTTACCGACAGAAAAAGAAATTCATCTAGGTCGTATTACAGCTGCTAAACATTTTTTAGCTAGTAACCCTATTAATAAGATAACCGTTCAGGGCAATCACGATAAATTCGGAATTATAACAGCTGGAA
>ENA-OSET01000876-OSET01000876.1-sediment-metagenome-genome-assembly--contig:-NODE-876-length-32850-cov-14.081317_pt1 | contig 32850 bp, 36 predicted proteins | sample MGYA00237882_ERZ534229 | MGnify/ENA primary metagenome ERZ534229 (study PRJEB26408, sample SAMN06266212) | sediment metagenome | isolation source: Hudson Canyon methane seep mesocosm | place... | reverse complement strand
TGATAACGAGTGGGCATTAAGGGCAGGCACAAGGCACAGCCCCTACTTTTATGTCCAGTTGCCTGATGCTTGTCCCAAGTTAAGTGGGTAGCCATCAATATTTATGAGAGTAGGTAAATACTCTTGGATTAATGTTACTTCACAAAACAACTTTTTTCCGCACTGGCTTCAGCTTCTTTTAGTAGCGTACGTAAATCTTTAGATTGCGCTGGATCGCGAAAAACTGAGCCATTTTCACCGGGTGTGCTACGAAGCATTGTGAAGGTTGTTGCTGCTTCGTATTCTGCAAACGTAAGTTGTTCTGCAATTTTGTCAATTTTACAGCCGCAGTTATATTGCAGCACATAATCTAATCTGCCGCCGTGTTTTGCGATGCAATTAAATACATACTCTACACGATCACGCGTTGGGTAATTATTCAGGGCTACAATATCTTCAGCTGGTTTTTCGTTGAGGGTAGAGCAAGCGTTTAGTAGTGCTGTGCTGAGTAAAATTGCGCTTAATAGTATTTTTTTGTTCATTTAGGTAATTACACAAAGTTTTTAAAGGTAAAATATCGGAATTATTTTACCACTGTTATTCTGTTCTCTCTATCAAGGCATTTATTTAATGGATATTTTTCAAGCAATTGCTTTAGCTGTTTTACAAGGACTGACTGAGTTTTTACCTATTTCAAGTTCAGCACATTTAATTTTACTGCCTATTTTGGTGGGTTGGGAGGATCAGGGTTTAGCGTTTGATGTCGCAGTGCATGTGGGTACTTTGACGGCTGTGGTGGTATTTTACCGTAAAGATTTGGCGAAAATTATTGGCGCGTGGGCGGGCTCAATTGTAGGTAAGGGGTTTAATGAAGAGGCTAAGTTGGCTTGGTATGTTGGCTTAGGCACGATTCCGGTAGGTTTGGTGGGGATTAGTTTGTCTGATCCAATGCAGGAGGCGTTACGTTCCCCCTTAGTGATTGCAGGTGCAACGATTGTGTTTGCATTATTGCTATGGTGGGCAGAGAAACGAGCTAAAGAGCAGCGCGATACGGTGACTTTGATGGATGCCATTATGGTGGGTCTGTTTCAAGCCATTGCCTTAATTCCAGGAACATCACGTTCGGGGATTACCATTACCGCAGGTTTGTTATTAGGTTTGAAACGTGAGTATGCGGCTAAATTTTCCTTTTTATTGTCTATTCCGGTGATTGCTTTAGCAGGCTCTTTGAAGGCTTTAGAGCTCTATCAATCTGATATTGTTGTGCTCTGGGATTTTATGTTTATTGGAGCCGCTGTTTCTGCCGTCGTTGCGTATGTGAGTATTGCTTGGTTCTTGAAGCTACTTAATAAAGTTGGCATGATTCCTTTTGTTTGGTATCGCTTAGTATTGGGTATCGTCTTGATCGCCGTATTTATCGGACAAGCGTAGTAAAACAAATACAGCGCCAGCGCCCCCATCTTTTTGTGCAGCAGAGCAGAAGGCTTGCACATCCTGGTGTTGTCTTAGCCAAAGGTTGATGTCGTTCTTAAGTACGGGGAGGTTATTTTCTGACCGGTAGCCTTTCCCATGAATAATGCGTACGCAACGACACCCATCTTGTTCGCAGAAATTTAGAAATTTGATGAGTGCTCGTTTGGCGTCGGTGCTGGTGAGGCCATGTAGGTCTAATTCTGCATCGAGCCCATAATGACCGCGGCGCATTTTTTTTAGAACATTTTTTTGTAGTCCCTCGGCGGTATAGCTTAGTGTATCTTCTGCATGTAATGCATTAATAGGTTCTGACTGTTGCAGTGTGAATTTGTCAGGACTATGGGTCGGATGATTTTTAGGGTAAGGCTTGGGTTTTAGTGCGGTGCTTAAGGCATGTTTGTCAGATTTAACGCGATTGACGTCGCCAATCGTTTCATGAAACAAATGACTATCTTCACTTTTTATAGGTTTATTACTCACGCGGGCTGTTTTTTGTCAGTTTAATTGCTAATATGACCAATTTTATAGAAATTAATAAATAAATGCATATTCTGCTGAGTAATGATGATGGATATTTAGCGCAAGGCCTGTGTGCGCTTGCGGATGGTTTGCAATCGGTTGCTGAAATTTCTGTGGTCGCACCGGATAAAAATCGTAGCGCGGCCAGTAATTCTTTAACCTTAGAAATGCCATTACGTGCGCATACAATGGCAAATGGCTTTGTGAAAGTTGACGGAACACCGACTGACTGCGTGCATTTAGCAATTACGGGGCTATTGGATAAAGAGCCTGATATGGTTTTTGCGGGTATTAATCATGGTGCGAATTTAGGTGATGATGTTTTGTATTCTGGTACCGTTGCTGCGGCAACAGAAGGTCGGTTTTTAGGCTTGCCTGCCGTGGCAATGTCTATGGTGAGTAGTGACCCTCAGCATTTTGAATCAGCGGTTAAAGCTGCGCAGATAATTTTGCAGCGCCTTTTAGATCAGCCTTTAGCTAAAGATATTCTGTTAAATGTTAACGTGCCTGACTTGCCTTGGTCTGAAATTAAAGGTTTTCAATCTACGCGTTTAGGGCAGAGACATAAAGCCGAGCCGGTTATTAAAACGAAAGACCCGAGAGGCAATGCAATTTATTGGGTAGGTCCCCCCGGGGCAGAGCAGGATGCCGGGCCCGGAACAGATTTTTATGCCGTAAGCCAAGGCTTTATATCAGTGACGCCTTTGCAATTAGATTTAACGCGCTATGAGGCACTGGATACACTTAAGGATTGGCTGCCTGAATGAGAGTATTGCAAACAGAAGGAATAGGGATGACTTCCCGGCGCACACGAGAGCGCATGATTAATCGTTTGGTTGAGCAAGGAATAAGTAGTCATAAAATATTAGATGCGATGCGCAATGTGCCACGGCATTTATTTATGGATGATGCATTGGCGAGTAGGGCATACGAAGATACAGCTTTACCTATTGGTCATGGACAGACTATTTCACAGCCTTATATTGTTGCCAAAATGACCGAACTTTTGGTGGATCATAAGCACATGAAGAATGTCCTGGAGATTGGGACCGGGTGCGGTTATCAGACGGCTGTACTGGCACAGCTCGTTGATTATGTTTACTCGGTTGAGCGTATTCAGCCTTTGCATAAACAAGCTAAGAACCGCTTATGGGATTTACAAGTGCGTAATGTTAGCTATTTACACAGTGATGGTGGCTGGGGTTGGCCTGAAAAAGCACCTTATGATGGTATTTTAGTGGCGGCTGCACCTCCAGAAATTCCACAAGCTTTATTAGATCAAATGGCTGTCGGTGGCATTATGTTAATTCCAATTGGCAGGGAGCGTGGAGTGCAGGAATTACAGCGAGTGATACGCACTGAATCTGGTTTTGAAATAGAGTCTTTGGAGCCTGTGAGTTTTGTGCCTTTTTTGTCAGGTAAGCAGTAGGCCAGAATTAATTTAACATTATATATTTGTGTAGGATGGGTAGAGTGTCTTTTTGCGAAACCCATCGTTACATTTAATTTTGATGGTAATAATTCTTTACGTTTGAAAACTTATACGATTATCTAAGCGCTGTCTACTGCAGCAAAGTATTCAGTAGGGTACGCATTGCGTACCTTTTAGCGCACTAGGGTATGCAGTGCATAACCTACACAACGATTATCGTACTTTGAGTTAGTCGTTTGATTTTAGATAATTAAAACTTTCCACCTTCCTAACTTCTCTTTAAATTATTTTCTTTTTTATGTTTAAAAAATTATACGACCAAGTTATTAAATTATCCAAACACCGCCATGCAACGAAATATCTAGCGGCTCTCAGTTTTGCTGAGTCTTCATTTTTTCCTATCCCACCTGATGTCATGTTAGCCCCAATGGTTTTGGCGCAACAAGAAAAAGCATGGCGTTTGGCATTATTGACAACTATCGCTTCTGTTTTAGGGGGGATGTTAGGGTATGCAATTGGTTTTTTTGCATTTGATATGATTCAGCCTTGGTTAGAGGGTTCTCATTATTGGTCTAAATATCAATTAGCAGAACAGTGGTTTAAAGACTGGGGTTTTTGGGCGGTTTTTATTGCTGGGTTTTCGCCCATTCCTTATAAAGTATTTACTATTGCGGCGGGGGCTTTATCGATGTTATTTCTGCCTTTTGTTTTGGCTTCTTTTTTTGGGCGAGGTGCACGGTTTTTTCTAGTGGCAGGGTTATTGGCTTGGGGTGGTGAGCGCTTCGAATCAAAATTACGCCAATATATGGATATTATCGGTTGGTCGGTTGTGGTGTTGTTGGTAGTTGCTCTGGGTGTTTATAAGTACATGAATCCTTAGATTTATTACTAAAACAAAGAAATATAAAAATTAAAATGGTATTAGTGCTTACGCTTTTTGTGAGTGCATGTGCTTCTGAGGTTGACTGGTAAGTATGGATCTAACGCAACTTAAAAAAACATTAGGCTTTTTAGCTGAAGCAAAGCTGGGTGCTCCAGTTGTCATTATTATGATGCTGGCACTGATTATTATTCCTTTACCTGCTTTTATTTTAGATTTATTTTTTACTTTTAATATTGCCTTTTCACTTATTATTTTATTGGTGGTGGTTTATACCGTTAAACCGCTTGAGTTTGCAGCTTTTCCCAGTGTTATTTTGATTGCTACTTTATTTCGTTTGGCACTGAATGTGGCATCAACACGTATTGTATTATTAGAGGGACATAATGGCGGTGCGGCGGCTGGTAAGGTTATTGAGGCGTTTGGTGCTTTTGTTATTGGTGGGAATTTTGCGGTTGGTTTAGTCGTTTTTGGCATTTTAATGGTGATTAACTTTGCTGTAGTCACTAAAGGTGCAGGTCGAATTGCTGAAGTTGGCGCGCGATTTACTTTGGATGCGATGCCAGGTAAACAGATGGCGATTGATGCTGATTTGAATGCTGGAATTATTAATCAAGATGAGGCGCGGGAAAGACGTGCTGAAGTGGCTGCCGAATCTGATTTTTATGGATCAATGGATGGTGCGAGTAAGTTTGTGCGTGGGGATGCGATTGCTGGGATTATTATTTTAGTGGTTAATATTCTAGGGGGGTTAGTCATTGGTGTTGGGCAGCATGATATGAGTTTTGCTGATGCCGGTGAGGTCTATGTTCTGTTGACGATTGGTGATGGCTTGGTTGCGCAAATTCCTTCTTTACTATTATCCACTGCGGCTGCAATGGTAGTGAGTCGTGTAAGAGGAAGTGATGAAACCGTTGGTTCGCAAATTTCAACGCAGTTACTTAGTAATCCAAAGGCGTTAAATATTACTGCTGGGGTGATGTTGGTTTTAGGTGTTATCCCTGGTATGCCAAATTTAGTATTTATTCTTATTGCTAGTGCTTTGGCGGGTGGTGCTTATTGGATTTCGCATAAAGCAAAGCAAGTTTTACATGAAACTGAACGTAGAGATTTAGTGGCTCCTGAAGCACAAGAACCCGCAGAAATGAAGGAGCTGGGTTGGGATGATGTGATGCCCGTTGATATGATTGGTTTAGAGGTCGGTTACCGGTTAATTCCTTTAGTTGATAAAAATCAGGGCGGGCAATTAATGGCGCGTATTAAAGGGGTGCGTAAAAAACTATCACAAGAGTTAGGCTTTTTGATTCCTTCCGTGCATATTCGCGATGATCTTGATTTGAATCCCACTAATTACCGCATTTCATTAATGGGGGTTACGGTAGGTGAAGCGGATATTATGCCTGACCGTGAAATGGCGATTAACCCAGGTCAAGTTTTTGGTACCTTGGAGGGCGTGGCTTGTAAAGATCCAGCATTTGGTTTGGATGCGGTTTGGATTGATGCGAATCAAAAGGATTATGCGCAAACATTGGGTTATACCGTTGTTGATCCTGGGACTGTCGTAGCGACACATTTAAGTCACCTTTTACAATCGCATGCCCATGAAATGCTGGGTTATGAAGAGGCTCAGCAATTATTGGATAATTTAGCTAAATCCGCGCCAAAATTAGTGGAAGACTTAGTGCCTAAGATTTTACCATTGGGTGTTTTTGTTAAAGTGCTACAAAATCTTTTACAAGAGAATGTAGCGATTAGAGATATGCGTGGGATTGCTGAAACTTTGGCGGAGTACGGATCTAAGAGTCAAGATCCTGACATTTTAACGTCAGCGGTCAGGGTAAGCTTGGGGCGCTCAATCATACAGGAGATCAGCGGTGTAGAGGAGGAGATCCCAGTTATTACGCTGGATCAAGAGTTGGAACAGTTATTGCATAAAACATTACAAACGGCAGGAGAGTCGGGAGCGGGCCTTGAACCTGGATTGGCAGAGCAAATGCATCAATCATTAGAGGAAAGTGCTCAAAAGATGGAAATGGAAGGGCAGGCAGCGGTATTATTGGTGTCATCTTTCATTAGACCTTGGCTAGCTCGATTCGTCCGGCATTCAATTTCAGGATTATATGTTTTGGCATACAATGAAATACCCGCTGATCGTAAGATTAAGGTTGTTTCAACGGTAGGGCAACGTACATAGTGGTTATTAAAGAGGAAGCGCAATGAAAATAAAACGGTTTTTTGCAGCAGATATTCGCCAAGTAATGCGCATGGTGAAAGAAGAGTTAGGTGCGGATGCTGTTATTATGTCTAATCGTTCTGTGGATGGTGGTGTTGAGATCGTTGCAGCTCAGGATTTTGATGAGCAACTAGTTCATGAAAATTTAAACAAGCAAAAGCAGGTTGAGGCCGCTAAAAAAAGCGCTCAGTTAACTGATTTTGCAGCAGATAAAAATAAACTACATGTCGTTAGTAGTGCAAGAAAAGATGACTCAGCTGATAATGTCGCCGCACGCCCTGCAGCACGTCGAAAATTGGATGAATATGTTGGCTATGCAGAAAAAATTGCATTAAATAAGAATAAAATAGTTGAGAGAGCTCCTAGAGCAAAAGCGCCTGTTAGAGCTAATGCCGCTAAAAAAGTTGAAGTTAAAAACCAAGCTAGTGGTATACAGCGTTCGTTACAGCAGCCTAAAGAAGAAGCCGTTAATACATCTAATGATATGTTATTAGAAATGCGTAAAGAATTGCGCTATTTAAGAACTGCAATGGATAATAAACTATCCGAATCACGTTGGGGGCAAAAAGAAAATAACCCTATTCGTTTAGATTTGTTACGTCGTTTATCGGGGATTGGTATTTCAAAAAAATTAAGTATCAAAATGGCTAATCGTTTGGAGAATCATACTGATCCAGATGAGGGCTGGGAAAAAGCTTTAAATATGATGCAACGTGTATTACCCTTATCGAGTGATGATATAATCGATAACGGTGGAGTTATTGCTTTAGTGGGGCCTACTGGTGTAGGTAAAACAACCACTATTGCTAAACTTGCAGCACAATATATTTTACGGCATGGTTCTGGCCGTCAGGTGGCTTTGATTACGATGGATAATTTTCGTATTGGAGCGCATGAACAATTAAGCACTTACGGACGTATTTTAGATGTACCTGTACGAGTAGCAGAAAACGGTGAAGAGTTACGTGGCTTAATTAATAGTTTTAGTGATAAACGTTTAATTTTAATTGATACGGCGGGAGTGAGTCAGAGAGATGGACGTATGCAGGAGCAAATTGATGACTTGCAGCAGCCTGATATTCTAGTGACTCCTTACTTAGTCATGTCAGCAACAACTCAGTTAAAAGCAATGAATGATATTATTTCAGGGTTTTCAGCATTTGAGTTGGGTGCATGTATTTTAACTAAAATGGATGAAACGGCAGAGACGGGTAATTCAGTTTCTGCTTTAATTGAGCATCAACTGCCTTTAGCATTTATTACTGATGGGCAACAAGTTCCTGAAGATATTCATAAAGCAAGCTCGCAAGCACTGATAGAGCAATGCATTTCAGAATCAGAAAGTGAACAAGAAGATAGTGAATCACTTGGTTTTGAAGGATGGGTGGCAGCAGGTTATGCATAAGCAACTAGATCAAGCAGCAGGAATAAGAAAAATGAAACAAGTCAAACCTGTGCGAGTTATTGCAGTAACAAGCGGAAAGGGTGGAGTAGGTAAGACAAATTTATCCGTTAATTTGGGTGTATCTTTAGCAAAGATGGGGCGTAAAGTTGCTCTGCTTGATGCTGATATGGGCTTGGCTAATGTCGATATTTTGTTGGGAATGCATCCTAAATATAATTTATCTCATGTCCTAAAAGGTCAAAAAACTTTAGCGGAAATTACAGAGGTAGGCCCAGGAGGTTTGCAAGTTATTCCCGCATCGTCTGGTATTCAGCATATGTCAGAATTGAATAATGTTGAGCAAGCGGCCATTGTGCATGCATTTAGTGAGCTGGATAAGGATCTCGATATTTTAATTGTAGATACGGCGGCAGGAATCTCTGGAAGTGTTGTTAACTTTGCTCGTGCTTGCCAAGAAGTTATTGTTGTTGTTTGTGATGAGCCAACGTCTTTAACTGATGCTTATGCCTTTATGAAATTATTAAATCGTGATTACGGTTTATTTCAATTTAATATTTTAGCAAATATGGTGCGTTCCCCTCAGCAAGGACAAGTTTTATTTAATAAGTTAAGTAAAGTGACGGACCGTTATTTAGATGTAGCTTTAACGTATGCTGGCGCAATTCCATTTGATGAGTATTTACGGAAGTCAGTACAAAAGCAAACCGCAGTCGTTGAAGCTTTTCCACGCAGTAAATCTGCACAAGCGTTTAAAAATGTTGCTCAGCGTATTAATAGTTGGCCGATTCGTTCGCAAACGGGTGGTCATTTGGAGTTTTTTGTTGAGCGTATGATTAAGTTTGAAACTCAGGAGAGTGCTGCGTGAATGGTGCAGCAATGTATAGTTCGGTGCAGGCTGTAGGAGCGGTAGATGCTCAAATTATGCAGCATGCCCCACTTGTAAAACGCATTGCTTATCATTTATTAGGTAAATTACCTGACTCGGTATTGGTTGATGATTTAATCCAAGCAGGTATGTTAGGGTTATTAGAAGCTTTAAAAAATTATGACAATACCCAAGGTGCAAGTTTTGAAACTTATGCTGGAATTCGTATTCGTGGGTCTATGCTGGATGAAGTCCGACGTTCTGATTGGACGCCACGTTCAGTACATAAAAAATCTCGGCAAGTCACTGAGGCGATAAAAGAAATAGAAAGTGAAACAACTCAGGGTGCCACTTCAGTAGAGATTGCTGAGCGATTAAATATTTCCCTTGATGAATATAATAAAATCTTAAAGGATACGGCAAGTAGTCGGTTTTTTAGTGTCGAAGAGTTGGCACAAACGGGAGATCATTTTATAGAGGAATACGCTGGTTCTTGTGCGGGGCCAGAGGATATTTTAAAGAAAGATAACTTTCAAGAGGCTTTAGCTGGTGCTATTGAACAGTTACCTGAACGAGAGAAATTAGTCGTTTCCTTGTATTATGATGAAGAATTAAATTTAAGAGAAATTGGCGAAGTATTAAATGTTAGTGAGTCACGAGTAAGCCAAATAAGTAGCCAGGCAATGCTTAGATTAAGAAGTCGGCTTGCAGATTGGACAGAAGGGAATGATAATGATGCGGTATTTTAAGGTATGCTAAGTTAGTATCATTAGTATTTTGAGGGAGATTACTTTCAATAGCTAATGAGTTAGGGGGATTTAGTATGCGTTGTATTTTAGTTTTAGTTAATTAGGCCGATAGAGTTGCAATGAAGAATATGTTGGAGAAAGACCTTGGATAAAAATATGAAGATTCTGGTTGTTGATGATTTTTCAACGATGAGGCGAATAGTTAGAAATTTATTAAGAGATCTTGGGTTTACCAATACATCTGAAGCAGATGATGGAAAAACTGCATTACCAATGCTACAGACAGGCGGTTATGATTTTTTGGTTACGGATTGGAATATGCCAGGAATGACGGGGATTGACTTATTAAAAGCAGTTCGAGCAGATCCTAAGTTAGTTAATTTACCTGTTTTAATGGTAACGGCAGAAGCTAAGCGTGAGCAGATTATTTTAGCCGCTCAAACTGGGGTGAATGGATATGTTATCAAGCCATTTACTGCAGCAACCTTGAAAGAGAAAATTGACAAGATTTTTGAACGTATCGACGGTTAAAAAATAAAGGTAATAATCATATGACAGAAGTAGTAGAAAAATCTCGTTTATTACTAGCTCAAGATTTGGTTAAAGCGTTAGAAGGTAATGACGAAACAGCAGCTGATATCATTCTTGATAAAATTGGATCCATGCGTGAGAGCATGTTATTTCAAGAGGTGGGCAAGCTAACACGTCAGTTGCATGACACAATGAATAATTTTGCGTTAGACTCTAAAATGATTGAGCTGACTTCAACGGATATTCCCGATGCAAAAGAACGTTTAAATTATGTGATTGCCATGACTGAGCAAGCCGCTAATCAAACGTTAGGTGTTGTTGAAGATTTAGTGCCTATTTCCCAAGATTTAAGTGACCAAGCGAATAAGCTATCCAATAAGTGGGATCGTTTTCTCGCTAAAGATATGCCATTTGAAGAATTTAAAAATATGAGCCAAGAGATTACTGAGCACTTTTCTCAAACTAAAGAGAAAGTAAGTAGTGTTCAGGCGGGTTTAACAGATATTTTGTTAGCTCAAGGGTTCCAAGATATTACGGGACAAATTATTAGGCGAGTCATTGATTTAGTTCAAGACATGGAAACTAGTATGGTTGAGTTGGTGCGCCTTTCAGGAAGTAAAACACATACTCAAACTGCAGTTGAAGAGCCGGCAGGAATGGAGTTGCCGGGGCCAGTTGTACCAGGGGTCGATGATAAAGCTAATAATGTAGCAACAAGCCAAGATGATGTTGATGATCTTTTATCAAGCTTAGGTTTCTGAGGGCAAACTAATGTCAATTGATCTTAATGATGAAATTTTACAAGACTTTTTAGTTGAAGCAGGAGAGATTTTAGAAGCCCTCGGTGAACAATTAGTTGATTTAGAAAATTCGCCTGAAGATAATGAATTATTGAATGCGATATTTCGAGGTTTTCATACTATTAAAGGAGGGGCGGGTTTTTTAGCATTAGATGCCATGGTAGGTGTTTGTCATAAAGCGGAAGATGTTTTTAATGTTTTGCGGCAAGGTGATAGGAAAGTTAATACGGAGCTGATGGATGTTATTCTTCAGGTCGTTGATCACCTTAATGAAATGTTTGCTATGGTGCATTCAGGCGAAGAGCCTGAGCATGTTGAACAATCATTGCTCGATAGTTTACAAACTTTCACTGTGCCTGAAAGTGCAGAAGCAGCCGTTGCTACTCCAAGTAGTGACGCGGAAATTTCGGAACTACCTAATGAGAGTGCTGAGGATGATTCTGTAGTAATTGAAAGTGCAACGGATGCGGTTGCTCAAGAATTTGAAGTAATGTTAGGGGGGGCTGGTGGAGGTATGTCGGATTCACCTAGTGATGAAATTACTGAAGGTGAATTTGATGATTTGTTAGATGCCCTGCATGGCAAAGGGGGCTCGCCGACACCTGTTACTGCTGAAAGTGCCACTTCTGATGAAATTACTGAAAGTGAATTTGATAATTTATTAGATGAGCTGCATGGTAAAGGCTCATTCAATGCAGAGAACGTAGTTCACTCGCCGGAAAAAGAAGTTAAGCCAGTTGTTAATCCAGGCGATATAACTGAAGAAGAGTTTGATAACTTACTCGATGATTTACATGGTAAAGGTAAGTTTAAGGCGGAATTGGTGGAATCTTCGGTTTCAGATGTTGTTGAAGAAAAACCCAAAAAAATATCCGCTCCCGCACCAAAAGTAGTAGAACCGGTTGTTGAAAAAGCACCTGAACCAGCAAAGCCTACACCTACACCATCAAAAACTACCGCTAAAAAAGAAGCAAAAGCTGCACCACCTGCAGAAACGACGGTACGCGTCGATACGCATACGCTTGATATCATTATGAATATGGTGGGTGAATTAGTTTTAGTTAGAAATCGTTTTCAAACATTGGCAGCTGAAAAAGCAGATGAGGAAATGGTTAAAGCTGTTGGTAATTTAGATGTGGTAACAGCGGATTTACAGTTAGCTGTTATGAAGACACGGATGCAGCCAATTAAGAAGGTTTTTGGCCGTTTTCCTCGAGTTGTTAGAGATTTAGCGCGTAGCTTAAAAAAAGAAATTTCATTAGAGCTTGTTGGTGAAGAAACTGATCTGGATAAGAATTTAGTGGAGGCTTTAGCTGATCCATTAGTACATTTAATTCGTAACGCTGTAGATCATGGTATTGAATCTCCTGAGGATCGTGTTGCTGCAGGTAAGAAAAGTGAAGGTACGGTCATTTTAACGGCATCCCAAGAGGGTGATCATATTGAGTTAAGAATTAAGGATGACGGTAAAGGGATGAATGCCGATCATCTTCGTGGTATTGCAGTTTCTAAAGGGATGATGGATGAGGAGTCTGCGGCTAGGTTAGATGATAAAGAATGTTTTAATTTAATTTTTGCTCCTGGATTTTCTACTAAAACTGAAATTTCTGATGTTTCAGGGCGTGGCGTGGGTATGGACGTTGTAAAAACACGTATTGCGCAAATGAATGGTACCGTTGAGATTGATTCAGTCGAAGGCGCGGGTAGTACAATTATTATTAAAGTACCGTTAACTTTAGCAATTATGCCGACTCTTATGGTGAAGTTAGGGGGGCAATCTTTTGCATTACCATTAGCCAGTGTTTTAGAGATTTTAGATTTAGACTTAGGTGCAACAAAAGTTGTTGATGGCCAGATGGTCATTATGGTGCGTAACCGTGCCTTACCTTTATTTTATTTGAGTGATTGGTTAGTTAGTGATATGAACTATACCGCTAATAAAGACGGTCATGGGCATGTGGTTGTGGTTAACTCAGGTGGGCATCAAATTGGTTTTGTTGTTGATCAATTAATAGGTCAAGAAGAGGTTGTTATTAAAGCGCTAGGTGCTAAATTACATGGTCTCGATGGTTTGGCAGGCGCAACAATTACTGGGGATGGGCAAATTGCTTTAATTCTTGATGTTCCAGGTATGATGAAAAAATATGTTAATTAAATGCTTAGCTCTTTAATTTTTTTACGGGATTTTCATTGATTAATACAGGGCGAAGCCAAGAAAGGCAAAGAGTAATTCGTGTACTTATTGTCGATGATTCTCATTTTATATGTAAGAGGATTTCTGAGGTCCTTGAGGAAGACGGGCAGTTTAAGGTTGTAGGTATTGCGGGTAATGGAAAAGAGGCTATTATTTTAGCCGCAACCACTGAGCCTGATGTTATTACAATGGATGTTGAAATGCCTATTATGGATGGTATTACTGCTGTTAAACGAATTATGGCTGAAACGCCGACCCCTATTTTAATGTTATCAGCATCGACACATGTGGGGGCTAAAGCAACCCTAGATGCTTTAGATGCAGGGGCAATAGATTTTTTACCCAAGCAACTTGATGAGATTAGTGGTAACCGCCAAGTTGCCCGTCAAATATTAAAAACCCGAGTGCGCAATGTTGCACTGCAAGCACAAAAAATTAAAAGACCTAAAGCTGTTATTGTACCGCCGGTGCCTACAAGGGTTTTAGGCGGCCTTTCAACTCGAAAGTTAAGGCATCAAGAGTTTGAACTAGTAGTGATTGTAGCCTCAACAGGCGGCCCAGTCGCAATACAAAAAGTATTAACAGAAATGCCTGCCCAATGCCCAATCCCCGTTTTGATTGTGCAGCACATGCCAGGAAATTTTACGAAAAGTTTTGCCGAGCGACTAAATACGTTATGTAAGCTTAAAGTGCGTGAAGCTGTAAATAACGACGAGTTAATCCCTGGTCTGGCACTTTTGGCGCCCGGCGGGCAACAAATAGAAGTTAGCTTAAGGGCTGGAAGAAAGTTGGTACAGTTAAAGCCTAAGGGCGTTGATGATATTTATAGTCCTTGTGCGGATATGACTTTGGCATCAGTTGCAAAAAACTATAAACAGAAGGCTTTAGCGATAGTCTTAACGGGTATGGGATCAGATGGGCGCGAAGGGGCAATAGCGATGCATAAAGTAGGTTCTGCAGTTTGGGCGCAAGATGAAGCAAGCTCTACAATCTATGGGATGCCTAAAGCAGTCGCTGATGCGGGAATTGCCACTAAAATTTGTTCTTTAGTTGAGCTCATGCAAGTTTTTAGAGAAATAAGCTAATGGATTTTTTTAGTGTATTAGGTATTTTGGTCGGTTTATCAGCTATTGTTGGTGGTAATATTTTAGGCGGTGGGCATTTAGGGGCATTACTCAATGGGCCTGCAATAATCATTGTTCTTGGGGGGTCGGTAGGGGCTGTTTTGTTTCAGTACTCCCCCAAAGTTATTTTAAGAGCCATTAAAATTGTGATTTGGGTGTTTGTACCAAAAAAAGTAAATTTACCTGAGGAAATAGAAAAAATTGTTGCATGGAGTTCCTTGGCGAGAAAAGAGGGCTTATTAGGCCTAGAAAGTATTGCGAGTAGTGAGCAAGATGATTTTGCAAGAAAAGGGTTGCAGTTATTAGTTGATGGTAATGAACCTGAAATTATTCGTGAATGTTTGGAAGTTGATTTAGATACAAAAGAATACAGTGATTTCCAGGCAGCTAAAGTTTTTGAATCTATGGGGGGCTATGCGCCGACTATGGGGATTGTGGGCTCTGTTATGGGGCTTATTCAAGTTATGCAAAACCTTTCTGACCCAGGAATGTTAGGTGCAGGTATTGCAACTGCATTCGTATCAACTATTTATGGTGTTAGTCTGTCAAATTTAACCTTTTTACCTATTTCTGCAAAGTTAAAGGCGCATGCTTATGATTTATCAAGCGCTAGAGAAATGATGATGGTAGGTATTGTGTCTATTGCTGAAGGTGAAAACCCGAGAAATATTGAGTTGAAATTGTCAGGTTTTTTACACATTATGAATTAAATAGGCGTCATAAAAATGGCACGAAGACGAAAAAGGCATATTGATCCGCCACAGGATAATAATCGTTGGCTAATCTCTTATGCTGATTTTATTACCTTGTTGTTTGCTTTTTTTGTTGTCATGTATGCCATTTCGTCAGTTAATGTCAGCAAATACCGCGTTTTATCAGACTCAATGACTGAAGCTTTTGAGCGCAAAGGTTCGCAGCAAGCAATGTCCGAGCAGGTTGATACTAGTGGCGACTCGACTAAACCTATTCATACTGGTCAACCTACTTCAATCGTTGTAAAGCCAATAGTGCTGGACCACTTTATTACTTCTGAAGAAGCAAAAAGGGATGCTGAAATTTCTGAAGAAGTGCTTGAGGAACGGCGCAGGTTAGGACGTATTGCTGATCAATTTGAATCTGCTTTAGAGGACTTTATTCAGGATGAATTAGTTCAAGTCAAAAAGAATGACTTATGGGTAGAGATTGAGATTAAAAGTGAAATGCTTTTTGCAAGTGGTGATGCGGCTTTGCAGGCAAAAGCAACACCGGTATTGCAAAAGATTGGTGAGGTTTTGCAAACAACATCAAATATTATTCATGTTGAAGGCCATACAGATAGTATTCCTATTGAAACCATTGAGTTTCCTTCTAATTGGGACTTATCAACTGCTCGGGCAGCAAGTGTAGTGCGTGAGTTAGCTTATAATGGCATAAATCCTGCTAGATTAGCAGCAGTGGGTTATGGGGATAATCATCCTGTAGCTGATAATAAAACAATGGATGGACGGTTTAAAAATCGACGAGTTACTTTAGTCTTGATTTCTAATTCGCTCGCTCGGTATGGTGTTAAAGATAAGAAATCGCTAAATGAAAAGCAGGAATAATCTTTTGCATTAGCCGTGCATTTTTTATTGTTCTTATTGAATCTTTAATTTTGGAGTGGGCAAATAGTTAAACTAGCTGTTCATAGATGAGTATTAGTTATGAAAATATGGTCAGTTTCTAATCAAAAAGGTGGTGTTGGCAAAACAACCACGGTTATAACGATAGGTGGGTTATTGTCATCTTGGGGTTATAGGACATTATTAGTGGATTTAGATCCGCATGGTTCGTTGAGTAGCTATTTTAAGCATAACCCTGATGAGACTGAGGCGAGTGTTTATAATTTATTTCATAATGCGAGCCGAAAAGTTAAGAATTATGATCCTCGGCCTTATATTGTTGAAACCGAATTTAGTCACCTTTCTGTTTTACCTGCTTCAACAGCTATTGCAACTTTAGATCGTCAAGTTGCTTCTTTGGGGGGGATGGGCTTAGTGATCTCTAGTGCGTTAGCAGAAGTCGCTGATGAATATGATTATGTTATTATTGATAGTCCACCAATGCTTGGGGTTTTAATGATTAATGCATTAGCTGCTTGTGAGCACTTATTAGTGCCCGTGATTACTGAGTTTTTGGCCTTACAGGGTTTAGATAGAATGGTGCGTACCATTCAGATGGTTTATAAATCTAAGGTACAACCGCCAGGCTATCAAATTATTCCTACCATGTTTGATAAACGAACTAAAGCAGGCGGTGAATGTTTAAATATTTTACGTGAGAAGTATACGGACAATATTTGGGGTTCTTTTATCCCCGTTGATACTAAGTTGCGTGAAGCGAGTAGTTTAGGGATACCTGCTTCAATTTATGACCCAACTTCTAGAGCTGTGGCAAGCTATTCAAATTTATTGGATGAGCTGTTGTTGCAAGGAAAGCAAGATAAGATTGCAGTATCATGAAAAAAATAAAGCAAGTAGCTGTTAAACAAATAGATGAGCAAGAGAATGCTTTAGACTCTTATTTAGCTACTATGCTTGCTGAAATTCCTGCAACAGAGGTTATTGAAAAGAGAGAGCAAAAAGTTATAAAACAAGTTCAGGTGGAAGTAACACCTGAAGTGGTTAAGTTTGAAAAGCAAGAGAAAGTAATAGAGCTTGTTAAGGTTGAGGATAAAGCAGAGAAAGTTGAGGTAAATGCTTTATCGGTTATGCCAGAATATGCGGGTGGGGAGTTCTCGGCGCTGCTGTTCAAAGTGGGTAATTTAATATTAGCAGCGCCGTTAACAGATTTATCTAGGGCTATAAAATTTGATTGTAAATTAACAAAAATACCACAGCAGCCCATATGGTTTATGGGCTTAATGGAAGAGCAAGGGTTAAAACAAAAAATAGGCGTTTTAAATATGGCCTATTTAATTCAGGGTAAAAATAAAGCAAGTACTAGGGATTATAAACAACAGAAACTTTCAAATATTATTTTGACTGAAGATTCTAAGTGGGGCTTGGCTTGTGATGAGTTATTGTCTATTGCTAAGTTCTCAACTGAAAATGTTCGCTGGCGTACAGACAGAACAAAAAGGCCCTGGTTGGTTGGTACGGTAATAGAACAGTTGGTAGTGATTGTGGATATTAATGAATTAATACCACGGCGTAAAAGCGCAAGTAATGCTTGATTTAGAGTTATAATTAACTTTTTTCAGGTTGAATAAAATTAATAATAAGTAGGCGGCTAAGCATGAGTAGTGATGATAATCAAAGCGATCCAATAATGCAGTGGGTAACTTTTCGCTTAGGTGAGGAGAAATACGGCATAAATGTAATGCAAGTGCAGGAAGTATTAAGGGTTTCTGAGATAGCCCCAGTACCAGGAGCGCCTGCGTATGTTTTAGGAATTATAAATTTACGAGGTAATGTTGTTACCGTTATTGATACGCGTAACCGTTTTGGTTTGATGTCTAAAGAACTGGATGATGCAACGCGCATTGTTATTATCGAAACGGATGAGCATATTATTGGCATCATGGTTGATAGTGTTGCTGAAGTCGTTGATTTGAAAATATCTGATATTGAAACAGCCCCAAATGTTGGTAATGAAGAAAGTTCAAAGTATATCCAAGGTGTCACTAGTAGAGATAATGAACTATTGATTTTAGTGGATCTCAATAAGTTTCTTAGTGATGATGAAAATTCTGAATTAGATATGTTTTAAGTTTATTTTAGGAGGGGTTTATGGGAGGTATTCAGCCAGTTTCTTCAGCAATTCCAGTTATTAAGCCACTTAAAGTGCGGGATGATGAAGAGAAAAAAAACAAACAAAACCCCAAGTCAGATCAGGAAACAAAACAAAACCCAATAGATAAAGATGATGATGTTCAACATATTGATGAAGTTGTTTAATGGATACTGAGTTATTGACTGTTATTGTTATAACAAGTGTATTTATTTTGCTTCTTCTAGGTATGCTTTGGATGGCTAGGGAAGTGCTGAAATTAAAAGCTAATAATTTGCGTTTAGTTGAGCAAATTAACGGTATTAATAATGATGTTGTTGGCTTATGCTCGGCTGCCGTTAGAGTTGATTCTCGTATTGCACTTAATGTTAAGCAGGTTGAAGGGCTGCTTAATAAGTTAGGTGAGTATGAACAAAAAGAAATAGAAGCGCTCCCTTATCATAGTGTCATTCAAAAAGTACGTGCAGGAGCAAGTGCGCAAGATCTCGTTAAAGATTGTGGTTTAAGCCGCGAAGAAGCCGCTTTATTGATAAAGGTGCATGGTTGATTTTTTAAAAAAAGATCAGAAGATATTCAGGCTAAATATTCAATAAAGTTCTTGCTAGGTCGATAACTAAAATATCTGGTGAGGTTATTAATATGTCAAAATTTTTGCTTTCAATTATCTTTTTTTGCGCAACTTTTGTGTGCCGGCCTTTATTGGCTACAGAATATTCCGTTGATACCTTAAGTGCTTTTTGGGATAGTAAAACAAGTAGAATGTCTTGTGAGCTAAGCCAGACCATCCCAAATTATGGTGAAGCATTTTTCTCGATACGACCAGAAGAGCCATTGCAGTTTGGTATTTTTCAGACGCGTAGTCAGGGATTAGAGGTCAGTAAAGCTAACCTATCAACTTTGCCAGCCCCTTGGCGTCATGAGTTTACTCATTTACAAAGTTACCCCGTTTTTATAGAGCAACGCGCTCGATCACAGTATATTTCAGTATTTGGTGTTGATGCGGAAGCAATGATTAATGTTTTGCTAAGTTCTGAGTTCCCAACCTTTACTTACGTTAATACTCATAAAAAGGCTGCTGTAGAGCAAGTCAGCGTGATTGTTTCAGCCGTTGATTTTAGGGCCGCATATTCTAAATTTATGTCTTGTAGGCGAGATCTATTGCTGTATGCAATGAGCACGTTGCAAGATAGAGTTTTTTATTTTACTGAAGCTAGCCGTCAAGTCGATCAATTGGAAGCTGAGTATATTGGGAAAATTGTCGAATATATGCAAGTGATGAAAAAAGTTAACTTGGTTATTGCAAGTGACACTTATAGTGTCGGTAGGGCAGATGCTCGTTCATTTAAACCAAGAGCAAAAAAAATCGCAGATTTATTTGTTAAAGCAGGCCTCAAAAAGTCCAGAATCACAACTAGGCCGCGCTTTTTAGCGAAAGATTTACTTAAGGATGATAAGACATTTCGTGTGCATATCTTTGGGCCAGATGTGTTAAAAATGTTTTGGTTTAATAAAGGCAGTCTACGTCTAACACGGAAAGAAAAGCAACGTTTGGATTTGGCAGCAAAATATATGCAACATCAAACTAAAGCATTGCTCATTAAAAGCCATACCGATGGTATGGGGCGTATAGCAAATAATCAAAGAGTCTCCCAGAAGCGTGGTGACGCCATTAAACGTTATTTACGAGGTCAAGGTGTTCCAGCCGATCAATTAACTGTACGTGCCTATGGGGAAAGAAAGCCTATTGCAAGTAATCGTACTCGGCAAGGTCAAGCAAAAAACCGACGTGTAGAAATACGCTTTCCTCGGTAGAGCTGGTGAGTACAATCCCAGAAGTATTTCTAGGAATAAATAGGTGTTATATAAAGCATGACGATAAATAAGTGCGTTAGAATTTTTCTCGTTGCTTTTGTTTTATCCATAATCAACACAAAATAATTTCTCGCATTTTTGTGATTTTAGCCTTTTCCATGGATATTTGTTTTGTCTAGTGCCGGATGGTTAGCATAAAATTTCTGGGTTTAGTGGGCTTGATTGCTTTACTTGATAGTAGCTATGTAATTGTAAATTTTGAAGTTTTATAATTAAAAATAATTATGCTTGAATTTTTCTAATAGATGAAACATAATAGCCGCTCTTCAACGCTAGTGGTTGTCGACATTATGGTTACTGTGTCGGTCCTCTCGCAACGATATTCTGTAAACTCCGCCAGGCCTGGAAGGGAGCAACGGTAGCAGAAGATTCGTGTGCCGAGATGTGGCTGGCATGGTTTCCGCCCAATCTATAAAATACCACGCAGCCATGAATCACCAGGTTCTCGCTAGAAAATGGCGTCCTCATAATTTCACCGAAATTGTTGGTCAAGAGCATGTTAGCCAATCGTTAATTAATGCTTTACAGCACGACCGTTTGCATCATGCTTATTTGTTTACAGGTACGCGAGGTGTTGGCAAAACTACCATTGCACGAATCTTAGCAAAAGCAATCAACTGCGAAAATTTACAAGACTTTAACCCTTGTGGTCAGTGTGCTGTCTGTCAGGCACTTGATGAAGGTCGGTTTTTAGATTTAATTGAAGTTGATGCAGCCTCAAGAACAAAAGTTGAAGATACACGTGATTTATTAGATAACGCACAATATGCGCCTAATATTGGTAAATACAAAGTCTACCTCATTGATGAAGTGCATATGCTTTCAGGGCATAGTTTTAATGCATTACTTAAAACACTTGAGGAGCCGCCTGAGCATGTTAAGTTTCTTTTAGCGACCACAGATCCACAAAAAATCCCTGTTACTGTCTTATCTCGATGCCTTCAATTTAATTTAAAGCGACTTACACTAAGCCAAATTAGTGAACAGATGGCTTATATTTTAGGGCAAGAAAAAATTGAATTTGAAGTTGATGCTTTGCGTTTATTAGCGCGAGCTGCTGACGGTAGTATGCGTGATGGCTTAAGTTTATTAGATCAAGCCATAGTTTTCGGTAATGACGTCGTGAGCGCAGAAACGGTCAGTCAGATGTTGGGAACTGTTGCGCAACAGCCCGTAGAAGATTTGCTACGTAGCTTGGCGGATAATGATGCTGAAAGTGCGCTATTCAAAGTAAAAGAAATGGCAGAATTATCACCTGATTTTGCTAATATTCTACAGCAAGTTTTGCATGTCCTTCATCGTTTAGCATTATTTCAACAGATACCTAATTTGGCAGAAGAGGATGATGATGCCTATTTGTTTCATGAGTTAGGGGCGTTATTTTCAGCGGAAGAATTACAGCTTTATTATCAAATAGCACTAGTAGGCCAAAAGGATTTAAGTTTATCTCCAGACCCAAGGTCTGGATTTGAAATGATCTTACTACGAATGTTAGCTTTTAAGCCGCAAAGTACTCAGGTCGGTACAAAACAGTTAGCGCCTGCAGTCGTGCGTAAAACAAATATAAACCCTGTTGTTTCAGCTCCGAGTGGAGCAATAGCAAGTAAGGTACCCTCCTCAAATCCAGCAACAAGACCTGAAAATATTGCCCCCCCAGCAGAAGGCTTGGAGTGGCATGATATGGTTGCAAAAATGTCAATTGTTGGCTTAACTCGAGAATTAGCAAATAATTGTATTTTAGAAGCGATTGATGAGCAGCAGTGCCGTTTGATTTTAGATCCTAAGCAGGCACAAATTAGAAGTCCTAGATCTGAAGAGAAACTGCAAGCAGCCGTGCAGGCTTATTATGGACGGCCATTAAAATTAATTATTAAAACAGAAGCAGTAGTTGCTGACACTCCCGCAGTGCAAATACATAAAGATAAAGTTAACCGGCAACAGGCTGCGGTTGATGCAATTGAGAATGATGAAAATATACAGGCATTAAAAGCAAATTTTGATGCTCGCGTTATTCCTGGTTCAGTTGAGCCAGTAAATAAAGAAGACTAGGAGAATAAAATGAAGGGCGCCCTTGGCAATATGATGCAGCAAGCTCAGAAAATGCAAGAAGATATGCAAAAAGCTCAATCTGAATTGGAAGGAGTTGAAGTAACTGGGGAGTCTGGTGGCGGGATGGTCAGTTTGATCATGACAGGTAAAAGAGAAGTGAGAAAAGTTTCTATTGATGATGCATTAGTGGGTGATGATAAGGAAATGCTTGAAGATTTGGTAGCCGCTGCAATTAATGATGCGGTACGTAAAGTTGCTAAACTGAAGAAAGATAAAATGGGTGATGTGACAGCAGGAATTCCTTTACCTCCTGGGTTTAAAATGCCGTTCTAAGCATGCAAAAACAAGGGTTATTAACAGATGTTATTGATGCATTATGTTGTTTGCCAGGGGTAGGTCCTAAGTCTGCTCAAAGGATGGCGTTGCATTTATTTCAGCGTGACCGAGGGGGGGCTGAGAATTTAGCTAAAGCCTTGCAACTGGCTGCAGATACTTTAGGTTATTGTAAAAAATGTCGTACCTTAACTGAACATGAGTTATGTAGTATTTGTGCGAGTCCAGAGCGGGATGCTCAGTTAGTTTGTGTGGTTGAGAGCCCGGCGGATGTGTGGGTTATTAACCAAGCGACTGAATATAAAGGTGTCTTTTTTGTTTTGAATGGTCGCTTGTCGCCGCTAGATGGAATTGGGCCAGATGAAATTGGTATTGACCAGCTTGAAAGTCAGCTAGAGAGTAAACAGGTCAATGAGCTTATTTTAGCCACTAATTCAACGGTAGAAGGTGAAGCAACTGCGCATTTTATTGCTCAGATAGCTTTAGCTAATAAGGTAAAAGTAAGTCGGTTGGCGCATGGAGTGCCGGTAGGTGGAGAGCTTGAGTTTATTGATAGTGGAACGTTGGCGCACGCATTTAGTGGTCGTCGTGAAATTGAATAGGGTGTAGTTATGACGGATTGTTTATTTTGTAAAATGGTCGCAGGTGAAATTAAAGCAGATGTTGTTTATGAAGATGAGCGACTGCTGGCCTTTAGAGATATTAGTCCAAAAGCGCCGACACATATTTTAGTTATTCCTAAAACACACGTACCCACCTTAAATGATTTGCAGGATAGTTCACTTGCAGGGCATTTATTAACAACGGTTGCCAAAATTGCGGATGCAGAAGGAATTGCAGAAACGGGGTATCGTACGGTGATTAATTGTAATAATGAAGGTGGGCAGGAGGTATACCACCTGCATTTACATCTATTAGGCGGCCGACCCATGACTTGGCCAGCAGGATAACTCAATGCCACAAGATACCACAGTAGAGCTTGTTTTTTCGTGGGCTGAGCAATTAACCAGGCAGAATGATTTTAATGCATTAACTAATAAAATGGTTAGCATTATTGAGTCATTGAATGTTGTGCAGGAAGCTGTTGTCTATGAAGTGTATGCAGGCAGGCGAACTAAAGTAAGTGAAACCAATGATATTGAGCGAGTTATTCGTCGTTTCCCAGTTGACTTTTCGGAAGTTGAAAAGAATGACAAGTATGCGGATTTATTAAGTTCAATTATTTTTGATAAAACGATTCAGGTGCTTGACTATAAGTCGAGTAGTTTAGTGCTATTAAATTCACCTAATGTCATTGGTCCAGACCGAACAATATTAGTTAAAGCAGAGCTTAGTGATTCGTTGCTTGATTTGTTGCAAAATTTATTACGTATTTATACCAATCAAGTGCAGTTGCATGATATGAAAGAGCGTGATGTCTTGACGCGATTACCTAATAGACAGTCATTTGATGCGCGTTTGCTACAGGTTTGTGATTATTTTCATGAGCATAAGTTGGGTGGAGCTTTAGATGAAAAGGGCTCATGGATTGCGATGTTAGATATTGATCATTTTAAAAAGGTTAATGACAGTTTTGGGCATTTATATGGCGATGAGGTTTTATTAAGTTTTAGCCAAATTATGGAAAAAAGTTTTCGTTATAATGATTTTTTATTCCGTTTTGGTGGTGAAGAGTTCGTAGTGATTTTGAACCTTATTAACAGTACAGATGCTAAAGAAGTTTTTGATCGTTTTAGAGAAACAGTGGCGCAATTTGAATTTCCACGCGTAGGTCAAGTTACTGTGAGTATTGGTGTGACCCATATTGATAGTGAGGCATTGCCCGGAAGTTTATTGGATGATGCTGATAAGGCGCTTTATCATGCGAAAGGTGCGGGGCGTAATCAAGTAGTCTTTTGTCATGAAATGTAAGCTTCTAATGGTAACTACATTTTTTCACGTAATTTTAGAAAGCGTTGGTAGCGTGTAGTAGAAATAAGTTTGTTTTCTACTGCTTTACGGACGGCACAGCCTTTATCTTGTACATGGCTGCAGTCATTGAATTGACATTGATCTAAATGGTTTTGGAATTCTCTAAACCCATAAGCGAGTTGGCCTTCAGATAAGCCTGCCAAACCAAAAATAGCCACACCGGGGCTATCAATTAAGTCGCCCCCTTCAGGAAGATGGTATAAGGTTGCGGCCGTTGTTGTATGGCGTCCATGTTTAGTGATTTCAGAGACAGTATTGGTTTTTAGGTTTTTATCGGGAATGAGGCTATTTGTTAGTGATGATTTTCCTACGCCTGATTGACCTGTGAAAATATTAATCTTGTGACTTAACGATTCTTTTAATTGGTTTATACCCACGTTATTTTTGGCGCTGACACGAAATATTGAGTACCCGAGTGCCTCATAGGTTTCTAGTTCTTGTTCAATGCGTGAAGAAACCTCTAAGTCTGATTTATTATAAATAAGTAAAGCATCAATATTTCGATTTTCACAAATAGCTAAATACTGATCTATCAGTAAAAAATCACAATAAGGCTCTGCTGCAAATACAATGAAAATTTGATCAATATTGGCGGCGACAGGGCGTGTTTTTTTGCCTTTATTAGGCCGTTCTAATAACGAGTGGCGCGGAAGAAGTTCTTCAATACGTCCTTGCCCAGGAGCGACGATAATAAGTTTAACCTTATCACCGGCAGCAACTGTTTCAACTTTTCTGCGGGTTTGACAAAGAATAATTTTTTTATCAACTTCAACAGCGATACCTTGGCCTAGGTGAGAAATAACGAGACCTGAATAAAGTTCAGTCATGGTGAGTGTGATGGGCAGTAAAGGGTGAACACAAAGTTATTAATAGCTTTGTGCTCACTTAAAAAGTAGAAAGGTTTATAGCTTAGGTTCTAGATGTGCGATACGGATCGCAGCAGGGGGGTGGCTATAGTGAAACGCAGAAAATAACGGGTCAGGTGTTAAGGTGCTCGCATTTTCTTCATAAAGCTTAACAAGCCCGCTGATTAGTTTGCTGGCCTGAGCGTGTTCTGCTGCAAAATCATCAGCTTCAAATTCAAATTTACGTTGAAAATAAGCGCTAATCGGTGTCATAAAGGTAGTGAATACAGGAGAAACTAGCATAAAGAGTAATAATGCAGCTGCATTAGAGGCTGTGCTGACACCTAAACCTGAAAAAAACCAATCTTGTGTGATGAGCCAACCTAAAACACCAAGGCTGATTAAACTCATAATTGAACTTGCAACAAGCATTTTGATAACATGCTTGCGTTTGAAATGACCTAATTCATGCGCTAAAACAGCTTCCATTTCATCATCGTCTAATGACTCTGCTAGCGTGTCAAAAAATACAATACGCTTATTGCTACCCATTCCAGTGAAGTAGGCATTACCGTGGCCTGAGCGTTTCGAGCCATCCATAATAAAAATACCATTACTGCTAAAGCCACAACGCTCTAATAATTGGTTGATACGCTCTTTAAGTGCGCCATCTTCAAGCGGAGTGAATTTATTGAATAAAGGGGCGATAACAGTAGGGTAGAGCCAGCTCATTAATAATGAAAAACTCATTAAAATAGCCCAAGTCCAAATCCACCAAGTACTACCAATCGCTTCCATAACCCATAAAATTAAAGCTAATAAAGGTAAGCCAATCACAGAAACTAAAGTAATTTGCATCACTTGATCAGTAGCGAACTGTTTTAATGTACTTTTGTTAAAGCCATATTTTTCTTCAATAACAAAGGTTTGATAAAGCGAAGTAGGCAGTTCAAATAATGACATAACGACAAAAATAGTCGCTAAGGATAAGATGCCAGAAACAATCGGTGATAAATTAAAATCAGCCCAAAAATCAAAAGCAAGGCTGATGCCTCCACCTAAGGTCAGTAGTAATAAAAAAATGATACCAACAACACTATCAATGTCACCTAGTTTTCCTTTTTCGATGGTGTAATCTGCAGCTTTTTGGTGCGCTTCTAAAGAGACTGAGCCAGTAAAGGCTTCAGGTACTTTATCTCGGTGTTGAAATACATGCTTAGACTGGCGCTGTGCAAGCCAAAACTGGACCGAGTAGGAAATTACCATAGCGGCTAGGAAGATATAAGTAAAAGTATTCATTTATCAATAAAGGTTAAGTTTAATTAGGGGCTGTATAGAGAAGCATACACTATAGCTATACAGATTAGCCAATGCTACAATTTAGCGCAACTTAAAAAATAATTAAATATGGATAGAATGAATGGCACAGCATGAAGATAACTTGGTTTGGCTTGACTTAGAAATGACTGGTTTAGATCCTGATACCGATTTAATTATTGAAATGGCAACAGTGATAACAGATAAGTATTTGAATGTTTTAGCAACAGGACCAGTTATAGCGGTGCATCAAAGTGATGCTGCTTTAGCGGCAATGGATGACTGGAATCAAGAACACCATGGTAAGTCTGGGCTAATTGATCGTGTTAAAGCATCAATAATTAGTCCTGCAGAGGCTGAACAACAAACGATAGAGTTTATTAGGCAATGGGTGCCTGCTAGAAAGTCTCCTATGTGTGGTAATAGCATTGGTCAGGATAGACGTTTTTTATACAACTATATGCGTACTTTAGAAGAGTATTTTCATTACCGAAATCTTGATGTATCTACCTTAAAAGAGTTAGCTGCACGCTGGGCGCCAGGCGTAAAAGATGCCTTTAAGAAAAAAGAAACTCACCAAGCATTAGAGGATGTTTTAGAATCGATTGAAGAGTTAAAGCATTACCGTGAACACTTTATTAAAATCTAAGTTTTTTATATGAACTCTATCATTGCTGTAGCGCTTGGAGGTGCAGGGGGCGCTGTCTTGCGTTTTTTAGTCTCTTCTGGAGTTTATCAGTGGTTAGGGCGTGGCTTCCCGTATGGTACTTTAGCAGTCAATATCATTGGTTCTTTTTTTATTGGATTGCTAACAGAAGCACTGATTTTACAGCGTGTTGCTGTAACGACAGAATACCGAATGGCTATTTTAGTCGGATTTTTGGGTGCGTTTACAACATTTTCTACCTTTTCATTAGAAACCATTTACTTATTAGAGCAGGGAAATATTTCCAAGGCACTTTTGAATGTATTGATTAGCTTGGGTGCTTGCTTATTTGCAGTGTGGATTGGACTATTATTAGCTAGAACACTGATGCTGTATTCAGGAGAAATGGCGCGTATTATTGGAAGTGCCATGCCTTTTGCATTATTGGTTGTTAATGTTATTGGGATTTTTCTAATTGGCTTAATTGCATCAACATTAATGCAAAAAGTAGAGCTACTTGAGGAATATAAAGTGGCTATTTCAGTCGTGCTGGTAGGTGTTTTTATTTCTCTATCAGGGCTATATTTAATTTTACACCTTATGGAGGCAGGTTTATCTGTAAAAACAGATTTGAATGTCATGCTGAGCGTGTTTTTAGTCAATACCTTGGTTTGTTTGTTTTCATTGTGGGGGAGCTTGCTAGTGGCTAAGCAATTATGAGTCAACAACAAATAACAATAGCTAGGGTATATACCTTAGAAGGTCATGATCATCTAAATCAAGTTTTAGATATTTTACAGAAACAAGAAATTAAGGGTGTCACGGTTATTCGTGGGATAGCTGGTATTGGTGCTAGTGGTGAAGTGCATACCTCATCATTACTTAATTTATCATTGGAATTACCCATTATTATTGAATTTTATGATGAACCTCAAAAAGTAGATCAAGTTATTCAGACCCTTAAAGCTAAATTAGAGCTTAAACATATTGTCAGTTGGCCGGCTACGGCTCATATTTAAACGTAAAAATTATTTCAGTTATACAAACCTATAGGCAACAATTAACATGTTAGATCCTCAGCTATTTAGATCAGAAATTGAATTTGTACAAGCACAGTTAAAAAGGCGTGCCGTTGAATTTGATGTGAACTCTTACACTGATTTAGAAAATAGACGCAAAGCCGTACAAGTTAAAACTCAAGAGTTACAAAATGAGCGTAATTTAAGCTCAAAATCTATTGGTAAGGCCAAGGCAAAGGGCGAAGACGTTCAGCCTTTACTTGATCAAGTGAAGGGTTTAGGTGATCAGTTAAAAACTGCTGAGGCGGAGCTTGCAGAGATTCAGTCTGAAATGAAAAGCCTAATGGAAGGCTTGCCTAATATTTTAGATGAAGATGTGCCCGCAGGGAAAAGTGAAGATGATAATGTAGAAGTAAGCTGCTGGGGTGATATTCCTAAGTTTGATTTTGAAGTTAAAGATCATGTGGATTTAGGAATTTTACATAAAGGGATGGATTTTGAAGTTGCCGCAAAAATTACGAGTGCACGATTTGTTGCCTTAAAAGGTAATATTGCTCGATTACAAAGAGCTTTAATTCAGTTTATGCTCGACGAACATTCTAGTGTGCATGGCTATGAAGAAACTTATGTCCCTTATATTGTTAATGCAGATAGTTTGTATGGAACGGGGCAGCTCCCAAAGTTTGCCGATGATTTATTTAAAGTAAGCTCAGACCCAGATTTATACCTAATTCCTACAGCGGAAGTGCCGGTTACTAATATTGTGCGTAATGAAATTGTGAATGCGGCAGATATGCCTATGAAAATGGTTGCACATACACCGTGTTTTCGTAGTGAGGCGGGGGCTTATGGCCGAGATGTGCGAGGTTTAATTCGCCAGCATCAATTTGAAAAAGTAGAGTTAGTGCAAGTTGTTAAAGCAAGTGAATCTGAACAGGCTCATGAAGATTTAACGGCGCATGCTGAAAATATTTTGAGAAAACTAAACTTACCTTACCGAAAAGTTTTGTTGTGCGCAGGGGACACGGGGTTTTCATCGAGCAAAACGTATGATTTAGAAGTGTGGTTACCTGGGCAGGATACGTTTAGAGAAATTTCATCATGTAGTAATTTTAAAGATTTCCAAGCACGTCGTTTAAAAGCTCGTTGGAGAAACCCAGAAACTGGAAAGCCTGAGTTGGTGCATACGCTCAATGGTTCTGGCTTGGCGGCAGGGCGTACTTTAGTGGCGGTTTTGGAGAATAACCAGAATGCAGAGGGTGATATTAATATTCCTGAAGCACTCTTACCGTACATGGGCGGTTTGACGATGATTAAGGTAAGTGAGTAGTTTTTCGGGATAAGTTTAGTATGAAAAGCCTGAGCTCTATATTATAGGTAGAAGGTGCGTGCTCGTTTTGAAAAGCTTCATGAAGAAGGTTAAGGCTGGAAAGTGACGTTAGATGGTGGGAATTTGGTATTAAGTTTGGGCTTTAATTGATAAGCACCCTCTCCCTTTTACATTAAAGTCAAAGGGAGAGGGTGGTGCAGGTTTATTTGTTTATTTGTAAAGGAATTTTATATGATGCTTTAAACTCTACTCGGCGGTTGTTTGTACGGCCTTCAGCAGTGTCATTAGTATCAATAGGTGAGCTTTCACCGAAACCTTTAACTGTTATACGATCACCATTAATACCATTTCTAACTAAAAGTTTTTTAACCGTGTTTGCTCTTTTTAGAGAGAAGGCTTGGTTAAATGCTGCGCTACCCGTACTATCAGTATGTCCTTGGATCTCTACGATAAGTTTAGGGTTAATTTTTAAGACGTGAATAGCATTATCAAATAAGCTTTCATAGCCTGGTCTAATTGTTGATTTTCCATGTTTAAAAGTAATCCCTTTGATATATTTCCAGCACCCAGTTTTATCAACAATGACGCCTGCTGGTGTGTTTGGACATTTATCTATTGAGTTTGCTACGCCATCACCGTCAGTATCACCGTCAGTTATAGGGGCAGCAGTCGCAGCAACCATTGCTGATTTAGTGAATAGCATATCTTCAACAAATGAAGAAACACCTGCACTAGTGCTTACATCTGCAACATTAACTGACTGTCCACAACCAGAAATGCTAGAGAGTCCTTGTAATAAAACTTTTCCAGCTTGCTGGTTTTCGTTGCCAACCCAAACAGTATAGATACATAAGCGTTCGCGAAATTTATCTTGTAAAGCTTGTGCTTCTGTAAGAGCCGGAGCTGACATGTGATGGCCGTCACTGACAACCAATAAAGCAACATTTCCAGTGTTATTATCGAGTTTAGTGGAAGCAACTGATAATGCGTTCTCTAAAGATGATCCGCCACTTGCGCATTCTGCTTGATCAAGGCCGGCTTGAAAAGAGCTAGTGTTGTGAGATGAAATTTCTTTATTTGTTTTTGTTGTTCCCCAGTCTAGGCAAGGTCCAAAGCCAAAGCTTTCAATCCCAGAAGTAAGCCTAATGTTGCTAGGAATAGTTTTGTTAAAACGGTTTAAAAATTGTTTTTCAACATCAAATTTTAAGCTGTCAGAGGCGTCGCCGTCATAAATTTCATTAGTTGACGATGAAGAATCTAAAACAACAAATATAGTATCGGTTTTTTGTTTGAAGCTAGCAGCTGAAGTGCTTTGTCCAGCTGGAGTCGCTGTGAAGTTTGGGTAAGTGGTGGGTTGAGTCGCACAGCCAGCTAATAAGCTTAAGCCAGCAAGTGAAGCGATTGGGAATATTCTTTTAAGCATTGTTGTTTCCTAAAAAAGATAGATTAGTCCTCAATTCTAACATTATTTGTTTTTTTTAAAAGCAACAATATTAAATGTAAGTTAAGCATGAAATAATAAACAGTTAGAATTCACTTTATGGCGGAGAAAGGTATGAAAGTAGTACAAATAATACTAATAAATTTTTTATTGGCAATGAGCTTTAATGTTTTTGCGGATAAAATTTCAGAAATAACGCAAAAGGCAGATGACGGCGATGCGTTAGCTCAAGCAAAAGTAGGGGCCATGTATCAGTTGGGGCGAAACGGCTTTGAAAGGGATGCTAAAAAATCAGCAACTTGGATGCAAAAAGCGGCTGAGCAAGGTTTAGTAGAAGCAGAAGTTTTTATGGCGGCACTTCACGATAGAGGATTAGGTGTTAAGCAAGATTATAATAAGGCCACTCAATGGTATGAGAAGGCTGCTGCTCAAAAGCACGGGACAGCGTTAGCTATTTTAGGTAGAAATGACGTCGCTAAAGGAGGCATTGCATTTGATTATAAAAGCATGCGCCTGGGAGCATCTAAGCAAATTCCTGTAGAATATTCCAAACGATTTTTAAGACAGAAATAAGAAAGAGATAAATGAGTATAAAAACACGATTTGCCCCGAGTCCCACTGGTTATTTACATGTAGGTGGAGCACGTACCGCCTTATTTTCTTGGTTATATGCGAAGAAAAATAATGGAAGTTTTGTTTTACGTATTGAAGATACGGATTTAGAGCGTTCAACTCAAGAATCTGTAGATGCGATTCTTGAAGGGATGCAGTGGTTAGGTTTGGATTATGATGAAGGGCCTTATTATCAAACACAGCGTTTTGACCGCTATAAGGAAATTATTCAACAGTTGCTCGATCAAGGTGATGCTTATTATTGTTGCTGTTCTAAAGAAGAGTTAGACGCATTGCGTGAGCAGCAAATGGCGAATAAGGAAAAGCCACGCTATAACGGTAAATGTCGTGAGCAGGCTGAACTGAATGAAGGGGTTGTTCGTTTTCGGAATCCTCAAGAAGGTGAGGTGGTTCTTGAGGATTTAGTTAAAGGGCATATTGTTGTTGCTAATAAGGAATTAGATGATTTAATTATTGCGCGCTCTGATGGTACTCCAACTTACAATTTAACGGTTGTCGTAGATGATATGGATATGGGGATTACCCATGTTGTACGTGGCGATGATCATGTTAATAACTCACCTAGGCAAATTAATATTTTAAAAGCCTTAGGTGCAGAATTACCCAAGTATGCACATCTGCCGATGATCTTAGGGGATGACGGAGCACGTTTATCTAAGCGTCATGGTGCGGTGAGTGTTATGCAGTATCGTGATGATGGCTATTTGCCGGAAGCCTTATTAAATTATTTAGTTAGATTAGGCTGGTCACATGGTGATCAAGAGATATTTAGCCTTGAAGAAATGATTGAGTTGTTTGATTTAGAACGGGTTAATGTTTCTGCGTCTGCCTTTAATACAGAAAAATTATTGTGGCTTAATCATCAGTATATTATGAGTTCTGAGCCAGAATTAGTGGCTAAACATTTAGAGTGGCACATGCAACAGCGAGGTATTGATGCCGCAACTCAAGGGCCAGCATTAATAGAGCTTGTGAAGGCGCAGCGAGAGCGTTGTAAAACATTAGTTGAAATGGCTGATGCGAGTTTGTATTTTTATCAGGATTTCACAGAATATGATGCGAAAGCAGCAAAGAAAAATTTTAAGCAGGGAACTGAGGTAGCTTTACAGGCTTTATTGGATGCTTTTAATAGTATTGCTGAATGGCAAGGTGAAAAATTACATGAAATTGTTTTGCAAACGGCAGAAACCTTAGAGCTTAAATTAGGAAAAGTGGCGCAACCGTTGCGTGTTGCAGTTTGTGGTGCAGGAATGTCACCTTCTATTGATGTGACTTTGTCTTTGTTAGGAAGAGAGAAAACGCTAAAGCGCTTGGAGTTTGCAATTAATTATATAAAAGAAAAAAATAGCTAGACAGAATCTATTTTTGGTATATAATTATCGGACTCAACTAAGGGGCCATAGCTCAATTGGGAGAGCGCAACACTGGCAGTGTTGAGGTCGGCGGTTCGATCCCGCCTG
>ENA-OSET01000875-OSET01000875.1-sediment-metagenome-genome-assembly--contig:-NODE-875-length-32857-cov-10.218121_pt1 | contig 32857 bp, 20 predicted proteins | sample MGYA00237882_ERZ534229 | MGnify/ENA primary metagenome ERZ534229 (study PRJEB26408, sample SAMN06266212) | sediment metagenome | isolation source: Hudson Canyon methane seep mesocosm | place... | reverse complement strand
TACACAAGGGTTGGAGCAAACACTGCTTAATATTTCTAAAGAGTTTGGGAAAATAAAACTCGAACAGTTGCAGGATTCATTTGACAGTATTGTGGCGGGTTCACCTGAAGAACATCTTTCAGCGACAGATGGTTTTAGTGCTGCTATGCCCGGGGAAGCCAGTGGCGCTCTTGCGCCTGCCGAGATGGGTAAGCAACAGGCATTAAAGCAGTTCACAGTTGATTTGACAGAGCAAGCGCGTTCGGGAGAAATGGATCCCATTGTCGGACGAGATGAAGAAATTCGTCAAGTCGTTGATATTTTAATGCGTAGACGACAAAATAATCCGATCCTCACAGGTGAGGCGGGTGTTGGTAAAACGGCTGTAGTTGAAGGGTTTGCCCAAAAAATAGCCTGTGGCGATGTGCCGCCACCGTTACAAAATGTCTCCTTGCTTTCACTTGATATTGGTTTGTTACAAGCGGGTGCCAGTATGAAAGGTGAGTTTGAAAATCGTTTAAGACAAGTGATAGATGAAGTACAGGCTTCAGAAAAACCCATCATCTTATTTATAGATGAAGCGCATACCCTGGTTGGTGCAGGGGGTGCAGCAGGTACGGGGGATGCTGCAAATCTGTTAAAACCCGCCTTGGCGCGTGGAAAGTTAAGAACGGTTGCAGCCACAACCTGGGCCGAATATAAGAAACATATAGAAAAAGATCCTGCTTTAACGCGCAGATTTCAAGTGGTGCAAGTTGATGAGCCTGATGAAGAAAAGGCCATTAAAATGATGCGAGGCATGGCATCCGTGATGGAAAATCATCATAAAGTTCAAGTGCTGGATGAAGCGATTGAAGCATCAGTCAAATTATCTCATCGATATATTCCTGCTCGCCAATTACCTGATAAATCGGTCAGTTTATTAGATACTGCCTGTGCTCGTGTGGCGATCAGTCAGCATGCGATTCCCGCCGAAGTGGATGATAGAAAAAAACAGATAGATGCTATCAATGTTGAATTGGGGATGATTGAAAAGGAAAGTAATTTAGGTATTGATACCAGGGCAAGAAAAGACATCGCTGAAGAAAAACTGGCTATTGAAACGCAAGCCTTGGAAGGACTAGAAGCGCGCTGGAAAGAAGAGTTAGAACTGGTCAATCAGATACTTGAACTGCGTAAAAAAATACGCTCTGAAGATGTTGAAATTACGGACGAAGAGACTGCAGAGGGCGAAGAAAGTGAGTCTAAAGAAGAAATGTTGACTCAGTTAAAAGCATTACAAAATACCCTGCATGAGAAACAGGGTGAAACGCCGCTAATTTTACCTACTGTAGATGGACAAGCTGTTGCCTCGGTGGTTGGCGACTGGACAGGTATCCCGGTCGGTAAAATGGTGAAAAATGAAATTGAAACAGTGCTTAACCTAGCTGATGCGCTAGGCAAAAGAATTATTGGTCAACACCATGCATTGGAGATGATCGCTAAACGTATCCAGACATCTAGAGCGGGTTTAGATAACCCAAGTAAGCCGATTGGTGTCTTTATGCTGGCGGGTACCTCTGGCGTGGGTAAAACAGAAACGGCACTGGCTTTAGCAGAAACCTTATATGGTGGTGAGCAAAATGTCATCACTATCAATATGAGTGAGTTTCAAGAAGCGCATACGGTTTCCACCTTAAAAGGTGCACCTCCAGGTTATGTCGGATATGGTGAAGGTGGTGTCCTAACCGAAGCGGTCAGACGTAAACCTTATAGTGTGGTGTTGCTGGATGAAATAGAAAAAGCGCATCCCGATGTGCATGAAATATTTTTTCAGGTGTTTGATAAAGGCTGGATGGAAGATGGCGAAGGTCGGATTATTGATTTTAAAAACACATTAATCCTACTGACCACTAATGCCGGGACAGATTTAATCACCAATATGTGCAAAGACCCCGAGTTTATGCCTGATGCGGATGGGCTTACTAAAGCATTGCGAACGCCTTTATTAGAGATTTTTCCGCCTGCATTATTAGGGCGTCTAGTGGTTATTCCTTATTATCCATTATCTGATGTAATGATCTCTGCTATTACTAAATTGCAATTAGGCAGAATAGAAAAACGAATCTTAGAAAATCATAAAATTCCTTTTACTTATGATGATGCAGTCGTGCAATTGATTGTAGAGCGTTGTACAGAGCTAGAAAGTGGTGGTCGGATGATTGATTCAATATTAACAAACTCAATGTTGCCTGAAATTAGTGCAGAGTTTTTGAATAGGTTGATTGAAGGCAAAGAAATGCAGAAAGTTCATGTCAATGTGCTGGATTCAGAGTTTGCTTATAATTTTGATTAATATTGAATGTTTATAGATAAATTCTTTTTTCAAGTATTTGATTAAGGCTATGGAGAATTAAATTGAAAAAAAAATTAAGTATTTTTATTTTATTAGTTTCTTTGCCGGTAGTGGGGGTAGCAATGTCGTTTTTTACAAAACAAGTTTTATTTTCAGACGTGAAGGGTGTTGTGTTAAATCAAGGAAAGCCGCTTGCTGATGTGGAAGTAACCAGACGCTATAGTCATGCGGATGACTGGAAGGAAGAAACAATAAAAACAAATAAAGAGGGAGGCTTTCATTTTCCAAAAGCAACTAATACCTCATTGTTTGATATTGGTTTTTTACCTAGTGAGATTGTTGTTTCTCAAGAGATCATTATAAAGTATAAAGATAGTTCTTATGATGCATGGGTATTTGTTCGAGATAACTATGATGAGGGTAGTGAGTTAGGGACAAACACTATTAATCTTATTTGTGACATTAGCCATGAGCCTAAACAAAGTAAAAGCAAAGCTGGCGGGGTTGTCTATGGTATTTGTCAGATTAACTAATCACTTTACTTAACATGCCTGTGAACAAACCACAGGTTTCTCGTTCCCACCGTGTTCTGTGGGAATGCATACCGTGCTGTGATCCTAGGACGGTCTGTATTCCCACGCGGGAGCATGGGAACAAGATGGGCTAGTTTTTTGCTAAACTGTGCTTTGTTAATAACCATATAACTTAATGGCCGTGGTTTAACTAATGGACATTATTAGTTTGTATTCTAGGACTCTACTCCGAGTAGATGTTCTTTTTTTGTACTGTTAAATTTTTTTGGAGAAAACAATGGCTGGAATATCACCATTATCACCTACACAAGCTTCAAACATTGCAAAAGATGTATATAAAATCAGAGATTTTGGTGTTTCTCGAGCAATGCAGGCTTCTACTGGGTTGGGCTTAACTGGAGCTGATGGTTCCAGTTTTAATAGGCCAGATGAACGACTTCGTGGAAGTTCCGGGATGAAATTTTTCAAAACAGAGAAAGGTTTTGGATATATTTCTCCAGGAGAGGGGAGTCGGCAAGGTCAGTATGTGCTTGCCCTTAGAGGGACTGTATCAAAAAGAGACTGGTTGTCAAACTTTAATGTGGGTACTGGCAGGGCCCCTTGTGGACATAAGGTCCATGCTGGTTTTGAAGATATTTTCAAAGGTATTTTACCTGACTTAAACGCGTATTTTGAGGGGAAAACAGGAACTGTCCATTGTATCGGTCATAGTTTGGGTGGGGCACTTGCCTCATTATCAGCTGATTATCTGATGGAGCAGGGAAGTTTTAATGTTAAATTATATACTTTTGGTGCACCACGAGTGGGGCTGGAGGACTATTCTATAAATCTGACAAATAAAGTAAAACAGGAAAACATGTTCCGAGTTTTCCATACCACAGACCCTGTCCCAATGATAGCGCCTTATCCTTATATACATGCCCCCCATACCGGTATGGATAGGTTGAACTGGGGAATTCGCTGTGAAAAACCTGGCCGAATAGTGCCTGGTGATCATTCAATGTCTGAATATGTGAGTACAGTATCAAATTTTGCTAATTGGAGCGCAATAAGTGCATCGAATATGGAAGAGCATACGCCGTGGGAAGTCTGGCTGAAAGATGCGGCGGCTTCAAAAATTAAAGGAATGATTCAGTTTGGGGCAAATGTTTTTGCAATGATCTCTCGATGTCTAAGAGGAATCGTAAATAAGATTCTTTCCGGGGTGAGTAGTGCTTTTCTGGCGGGTATGAACTTTATTGATCAGCTTGCATGGCTATTGTATCGGGGGGCTGTCGCTTCAGTAAAAATAGCATGGTATTTGAAATCATTAATTCAAGTTATTTTTAAATTCCTGGGGCGGACATTTAATGAAGGAAGTAACATTACGGCTTCATTTATAAGGTGGGTGTTTGATTTGTTGTATAGTTCTGTACATATGATGGGAACCAAAGCTATACAGCTAGCGGGTCATGTTTTTTAGATTTTTTTTAAGGAAAAGCAATGTTGATAACTCAAAAACACCGTCTGATAGCCGTTTCAACACCGCTGGATGATGACGTATTAGTGATCCGTCGCATGGTGGGTCACGAACAGATGAGTCAATTATTTGAGTATGAACTAGAGCTTTATAGTGAAGACCTGGAAATTAAGTATGAAGATTTATTGGGTGGTAATGCAACCGTAAGGGTCGAAACAGAAGGCGAGTCTACTCGCTATTTTAATGGTTATATAAGCCAGTTTTCTTTGCTTGGGCAAGAAGGACGACACTATACATACCAGGCGAAATTAAAACCCTGGTTATGGTTCCTGACCAGAACCGCTGATTGCCGGATCTTTCAAGAAATGACGGCCCCCGATATTATCAAGCAAGTTTTCCGAGATCATGGCTTTACGGATTTTAAAGATGAATTAAGTGGAACATATCGAACATGGGAGTACTGTGTTCAATACAGAGAAACTGATTTTAATTTTGTCAGTCGCTTAATGGAGCAGGAAGGCATCTATTATTTCTTTAACCATGAAGATGGTAAACATGAGCTGGTTATGGCTGATGGCTTTAGTTCACACCAGGCGACTGATGAGTATGACGAGGTTCCTTATTTTCCAGCAGAAAACTCTGGTCGACGGAAAAGAGACCATATTAGTTCGTGGACTATTACCAAACAAGTGCAAACAGGGGCTTATGCTTTAAACGATTTTGATTTTAAAGCACCAAAAAAAGGTTTGATTTCTGCCGCCAATGATGAAAAACCTCATGAAGCAGCCGGTTTTGAAGTTTATGATTATCCCGGCGAGTATGTTGAAAACGCGGATGGAGATCAATATGCACGGAAAAGAATTGATGAGTTACAGGCGCAATATGAAATAGTCAAAGGTGATGGTGATGTTCGAGGGCTATCAACTGGTGCCTTATTTTCTTTAACCGACTATCCCAGAGATGACCAAAATAGAGAATATCTTTTGCTCTCTGTTGATTATGAGATTAGTTCAGATATTCTGGAGGGTGGACAGAGCGATGAGGAAGATGTTTTTTATTGTCGTTTTTCAGCAATTGATGCTCAACAGCAATATAGAGCGGCAAGATTAACACCTAAACCTATTGTTCAAGGTTTGCAGACGGCAATTGTAGTGGGCGCATCGGGAGAAGAAATCCATACCGATGAATATGGCCGGATAAAAGTTCATTTTCATTGGGACCGCTATGGCAAGGCTGATGATTCAGCATCTTGCTGGATACGAGTGGCTCAAATGTGGGCGGGTAAAAAATGGGGTAGTATGTATATACCGCGTGTTGGTCAGGAAGTGATAGTCGATTTTATAGAAGGTGATCCAGATAGACCCATAGTCACTGGGCGCGTTTATAATGGCGATAATATGCCGCCGTATGATTTGCCTGCTAATAAAACCAAATCAACGACAAAAACGAACTCCAGTAAGGGTGGTCAGGGCTTTAATGAAATTCGTTTTGAAGATAAAAAAGGCGAAGAGCAAATTTTTATCCATGGCGAAAAAAATAAAGATACTCGAATTAAAAATGATGACCTGGAATTAATTGGAAATGACAAGCACTTAATTGTCGAAAATGATGAATTTGAGCATATTAAAGGTGACAAACATTTAACTGTAGATGCTGATCAGAATGAAAAAATAACAGGTACAGTATCAAGAGATATCGGCTCTGATTTACAAGAGAAAATTAGTATGAACTATGGGCTAGACGCCGGTATGGAAGTTCATATAAAAGCAGGTATGAAAGTTATTATAGAAGCAGGAACTCAAATAAGCTTAAAGGCTGGTGGAAGTTTTGTAGATATTGGTCCCGCAGGCGTATCTATTAAAGGTGCTATGGTTATGATTAATAGCGGAGGTGCAGCAGGTTCAGGTTCTGGATGCTCCCCCGATGCAGCTACGTTACCGGAAGAAGCTGATGATGATAAGCCTGGTGAAATTGCTGAAGCATCTGCTAGTAGCATAGAAAAACAACCGGTTTCATTAGGTTCGACAACGGTAAAAGCATTCTCTAATCCACAAGCACAAACTTTAGCCAATGCAGCAGAAAATGGCACACCTTTTTGTGCAAAATGTGAAGCAGCTAAATTAGCAAAAAAAGCATAAGGAAATAACTATGACCTCACCTATTTCTTTAGAAAACGACAAATTCCACCAGACATTGTTCAGTGATAATGAGTCCAATGTATACGCTGTATTAGATGGGGCATCTGTCCCTAGTATCATTGGAAATTTAGAAAAATATAAAGCAGAATCAATTTGTTTGTATAGGGGGGAGTTAGACCCAGAACTGGCACAAACAGCGCCTTATTTAGTACGTTTAAAACCTGACACAGAATTGACTAACTGGGTGTTAACTGGAATTGGTCATCACTGGGGAATCTTTGCAATAGCTAAAGCCAATATGAAAGAGATGCGAAAACATTTTCGTACTTTTTTGATGGTTTATGATCCTGATGGGGAGCCTATGTATTTTCGGTATTATGATCCTAGGGTTTTGAGGGTATTTTTGCCTACTTGTGATGATGAAGAAAGACAAGAGGTGTTTGGCAATGTGAATAAATATTTTGCTGAGAGTGAAGAGGGCGATGAGCTTGACGGTTTTGTTAATATGGATAAAAAAGAAACTATTTAAAATAGATGAAAGTTTATTCTATTGACAGCAATGTTTTCAGGTGGATCTGTGGAATTTTTTCGTTCAATCTGTTTCTTTAAGTTTTGGTGTGGAGTTAAATTTAATTTTTCAAAAGTTGTCGTTATTGAAATGCATGGATTTAATTTTCTTTTTAATTTTTTCTAGTCTTTCGGGTTATTTATGATTAAGATTCGATCAGCTCAAATGAAAGTGTTTGAAGACGAAGCGCTTAAGCGTTTTGAAAATGAGATGGTTCTTCATAGCAAAGAATTTTCTCCTCGACTGTGTGAGGTGCTAGGTGATGATCAGCTTCGTGTGGCAGTTCGTCAAGCAATGAGTCGAGCTGATAGATATGGATTTACTAACCGAGGACCACTTAGGCTCTATATTGAAATGATGTTTCTTTTTGGAAGTGATTTTGATACTGATCCGCAGTATCCAGAAGTGGCTGAAATATTGGATTCTTCTGATGATCAAATGCAACGTGCAGAAAAAATCTACAAAGGTGTTCTAGATTATCAGGAAAAGGTTTCAGGTCAAAACAACACAAATGTACGTAAAGCGTTGGAAACTTTGTCGGCCTATGCTCGAATGCCTGTAATGGTTAACGCGAATAATTTCGAAGTAGAAATGTTTCAGGAGTTGGACGTTGCTTTCTCACAGAAAGTAGCTTATGTTGGCCAAAAGGGAGTGAATGAGCTTGTTCATAAGGGTCGTGTTGAGGCCCTGAAGTATGGTTTTTCATCTGTTCGTGAGGAAGCGATGATGGTAATGCTGATGTTTGCGTTTGGGCATGGATGCACTAATGATCCTCTCTATCCATGGATATCGCGTACGCTGCAGGATGATAGGATTAAAGATTCATCTGCTCGAGCTAAACGATTGGAAAAAAAGGCGGTTACTTGGCTAGATCATGTGCTTGTTAGAACTAATGACGGAGTGCAAACATGAGTGGCGATAAAAAACCGACACCTCCCCATTCTGGTGCTGGGGTCAGTGCTTCATGTGATAACACTATTCAGTCATGTCCCTTTGAAAAGCTGCTTAAGGGTGAGGTAGTTGAGGTTGCGTGGGAAAGTGGCATCAAGGTGTCGCGCTCCAAATCGACGGTGGCGAATCCCCATTGGAAGACTGCTTTGTCAGTAAACGACGGTCTTGGCTCGGAGCGCCCTGGCGTTTACCTAGTCAAGGGTAAGGGTAGAGATGAAGTAACTGTTAAGGTAAAAATCACAGAAAACAAAAATGTATCGGGAAATGGTACGCTTGTGGGCTGGTTGGGTTCTCTAGAAATTAAGGGAAATTGTCCCACGGCCGTAGGTGTGCATAAAGTGAATGCCAGAATCAAGAGTCTGCCCGACTCAATTCAGCACTTTCAAGGAGACATTCCTTGGGGACTTGAGGTTCCTGACTTAAGCTCGACGATTACTCTAACTAACACATCTCGACTTGAAGTTTTCGTGGTGTTAGATATGCCAGCATTATTTTATGATCCACCCGGTGTTTGGGTTGAAGTCCTTCGCTTTCTTTGCGATAGAGTCGGTATTATTGGCATGCGAACGTCGGCATTAGTCGCTAGGCGCGTAAGTGAATATTGCCACGGTAGTCATGGATTGAGGTATGACACAGATGGCGGACGGTCTTCTTATGGCATGACAGGAAGTGGGGGAACATTTCAGCTTAATTCGTACATCAAGGCAGTTAAGAAAGTTGTCAATTGCTACGATCAAGCAGGTGGTGTTCAGTCGTTGTGTGGCGCTGTCGGAGTGTATATTGTTTGGTACTACCTTCAACCATACGGCTATATCAACACTACTAATTTGATCGGTGTCGGGTCGTGCAATAATCCTTTCTTTACGATGAATGGGTCGACTGCGATTGTGCCACCAGACGATTCTAGGCGCACAGCTTTTGGTAACCATGCCTTCGGTGGTTTGTCTGGAAAGGTGTTGGATGCTTGTGCTGGACCGCATGTTGGTACTGAGGACAAAGTCCAGTATTGTGCAGTTTCGATTGAATCAACAGCAGTCTTATACAGTGGTCACCGACCAGGCGCACAGGCCGACATAATAGAGCCAAGCGGAGTGTCGAATGTTATTTAATAAATGAAGCGGCTGCGTTGCTCTTTTTGGGTGCTGTGTTTGCTCGCGCTAGAAGTGGGAAATGCTATGAATTCTATGCAAACTGAAAAAATTTTAAGGTTTAAGAAGCGGATCGATTTTGATAACGCTGTCAAAACGGAGAACATAAGGCAGGAGGTACGCGCTATCTGGCCTAATATGTTGAAAGCACCTGGGCTGGCTGCTGGTCAGTGGAGGGTTGCAGCGGACAGTACTTGGCGGGCAAATGGAGGTATTGCACGGGAATGGGTACTGCAGCGGGACAAAGAGCAGATTGCCATAGTTATCTTCGTTTCATCAGAGGGACTTGAGCAAGCTCAAAACTTCCTACTTGTGCGAGCAACCGAGAACATGATGCTTGACGCCCCTTTCGTAAAGGGACCGATAGAGCTCGGCACTCTAGCAGTGAGCATGCCATCAGGCACACCACCTAATCTGATATGGGTCTTCCGTAACGTATGCTTTGACGTGCGTGGTATTGATACGCAGGTCGATATTATTTCGATTGCTCAGTGGTTGCAGTCCTTTGCCGATGAGGGCGTTGTAGCAAGCGAAGCAGTGGCGTTACCTTCTCCTAGAGAGCTATATGTTTCTTCGTACCAAGTAGAGGTAGGTGTTCCTATTGAGATCCATATGCAGATAACCGCACCTGCAGACGAGGCACGGTACATGGTTGATTTAGAATTTGACCGTCGTGCCCTTGAGGTTGTCTCGCAGGAGCGACTCTTGGTTCAGGTTCGTGGGCGAACTGATGGATATACGGTAGTTGATTTTCATCTAATTGACATGGCGACTCTATTAGATGACCATAGACGCATCAAACTTGAATTTTTTCCTGCCACTCAGTAATACTTTGGAAGCAATCATCGATGGTGTCAGGTCAGGTCTTTTGCTAATCTATAATTTAAAACCAATTCATGGCAAGACCAATCAGAATAGAATATGCAGGGGCGTTGTATCACGTCACTTCAAGAGGAGATCGTCAAGACGATATTTATATTGTTGATGAAGATCGCTCAAATTTTTTATCGTTACTAGCTCAAGTATCGAAAGACTATAACTGGCTCATTCATGCTTATTGTCTAATGGATAATCATTATCACTTATTAGTAGAAACCCCTGATGGTAATTTAAGTAGAGGAATGAGGCAGCTTAATGGAGTGTATACCCAAATAACAAATCGCTATCACGGGAAAGTAGGGCATGTTTTTCAAGGCCGATATAAAGCGATATTGGTACAAAAAGAAAATTACTTATTAGAATTAGCCCGATATATAGTATTAAACCCAGTAAGGGCGAGAATGGTCAGAGAAGCAAAAGATTGGCCATGGAGTAGCTATCGTAAAACATCAGGTATGTTGAGTAATGACTCTTGGCTAACAACTGAATGGTTACTATCCGCTTTTTCTAAAAAACGAGGAACAGCTCAAAAGAAATATAGTGAATTTGTAAGCCAAGGAAAAAACCAAGCATCGCCTTGGAGGTCTCTTCAAAACCAAGTGTTTTTAGGCGATGAAGAATACGTCAGTCAAATACTGAGTGATATAGATCAAAATAAAGACTTGAGTGAAATACCAAAATCACAACGAAAAGAGAAAGCAAAGGAATTAGCTTGGTATGAAAAGCAAGCTATGAGCAGAAATGAAGCAATAAAACACTCTTATGAAAGTGGCGGATATAGTATGAAAGAAATAGGTGCATATTATAGATTGCATTATTCTAGAGTCAGTCAAATTATAAAGATAGCAAAAAGCAAGGCCTGACACCTTTTGCGTGTTGAGAGGTATTTTGTGGAAAGTGAGGATGGGACGGCTTTGATGGCATTATTAGGGAAGATAAGTGATTATTAATAGTTACTAAATATTTGCAAGTATTCTTTGGATCAGTACGATAATGTACGTATAGGCTTTGAATAAAAATGAATGTTTTGTTGGTGCAAATATTGGGACACGAGGGTTGTTTTCTTTTTTAGATTTTCAAATATTTAGAGTGCTTTATGATAAAAATTCGATCAACTCAGATGAAAGCTTTTGAAGAAGAAGCACTTAAGCGTTTCGAGAAAGAGATGTTTGTTCATAGTAAGGAATTTTCTCCGAGGCTGTGTGAAGTGCTTGATGATGATCAGCTTCGTGTGGCGCTACGACAGGCAATGAGTCGTGCCAATAGTTATGGTTTTACAAATCGAGGTTCTGTAAGGCTCTATATTGAAATGATGTTTCTCTATGGGAGTGATTTTGACACTGACCCGCAGTATTCGTCTGTTGGTGAAATATTGAATTCTCCTGATGATCAAATGCAGCGTGCGGAACAGATTTACCAAGGTATCCTTGATTATCAGAAACAAGTTTCCGGCCCAAACAACATAAACGTCAAGGAAGCTTTACAAGCTTTGTCTTTATTTGCACTTATATCAGTTCCTATTAAAGACAATAATTTTGAGATAGAAATGATTTATGAGCTTGAACGTGCATTCCCTCAAAAAGTGGCAGATGTTGGCAAAGAACGGATGACCGAGCTAATATATGAAGGACGTTTAGAGGCTCAGAAGTATGGTTTTGACACAGTACGTGGAGAAGCGATGATGGTAGTATTAATGTTTTCATTTGGACATGGGTGTACAGATGATCCGCTTTATCCTTGGATATATCAAACGCTTAAAGATTGTAAGATCAAAGATTCGGCTGCTCGAGCCAAAAGGCTAGAGAAAAAGGCGGTAACCTGGTTAGAGCATGTACTTGCTAGACTAGAACTGGGAGGGAAAATATGAGTGGCGATAAAAAACCGACATCTCCAAGTGCTGAATGTGGCAATTCTCCTACCAGTAATACCATAGCTACATGTCCAATTAATTGTCCGACTGACTTCTTGCTCAAGGTACCTTGCAAAATAATAAAAGTAGATGGCGGGAATTTGCATATGACAGTTTCCGACTTGCCTGGTTTTTCCGGGGGAACATATATATGGACAACCACCAGTTCCAAAATAACACTAGTCAATTCTAACTCGTCTACTGTGACAGTAAATGCTTTGGCAAACCCTAGTGTAAGTCGAGATGCTGAAACTGTAACAGTTACCCGTACAGCTGTTGGCTGCTCACCCATCGTAAAAACTGTTAATATAACTGTAGCCAAGGTGACGTTTTCTAAATCGGAGAATCAGCGTTATGGTTATGATAACTTTGATACACCAACCAATTATTTGGATGATCATATATGTGTTAAGCAGTCTGATTATACTTTTCTAAAAGTGGTTATTGAGGGCGGTGCAGTCGGTACCGATTTCAACTTTATGTGTGATGATTCTAGTATTTGTACTCCTGTGTTACCTGGAGACAGTGCCAGTTTTGATTTACGGTTAAACGCAAAAAACAAGTTAAAGGCTAATACAACTCTTCATGCCAAATGTAGATGTCCAGACGCAACCTCTTTTGCTAAAGTTGAAGTTCATGTGTATAAAGAAAGAGAGGTTGATGTGGTTGTTGCCAAGATTGACAATCCGACAACGACCTATCTTCGCTTTCCGACAGCTAATTATGCTGCCCATTCAGTTACCGCTAACAACAAGTTGAAGGAAGCAGTAGTCAAATACAACATCACTAACTATAAGAATGACAATACAGTTACACCGATTGCTTTTGTAAGCGGTAACGGTGTTTTGAGCTATGATATAGCAAATGGTGGTGGTGCTGATCTTACAGCAATACAAACTGCCATGACGGGTACTGGTACAAAAGTTCGGGTGGTAATTATTCGGGATATGAAGTCCTATTACTACCTGAGTGCTGCAACTGCAATAGGGGGTACAACTATAACTGTCAGGGGGGCAAGTACATTCTACGCTGCTGGCGACACTGCACCCTTGGGTGCAGGAGCATCACGGGAAACTGTAACCATAGTTAGCTTAGCAGGGAATACTATCACCTGTAATGCGCTTACCAAAGCTCATAGCATAGGGGAGACTCTGGAATTTCCTGCAGCAGGCTGGAGTAGTGATCCAATTCTCATTATAGAGGGTAGCGCTTCTCTAGATATCGCAAAATGGACTGTTCTTCATGAGGTAGGTCATCGTGATAAGGGGCTTACACTTAGGGATATCATTGATAATACTGACTTTATGCATTTTCAGCAGTCTTGGACTGATTATCGGTTGCGGTATTGCCCTCGTACGAAGAAATACCCTGCTGGAACAGCTGATACTGAGAACCAGTGGGAAACAATTCCGAGGAATTAAAGACTGTGAAATATATATCTACTTTAGTTATGCTGTTTTGTGTTTTGGTAGTACAACAAACTGCATGTCAAACAACCCAAGAGCCCATTATGCTAAAAAGTACACAGGATTATATCGAATTGTTTCAACGTGGTGACGATTTCAGAACTCCAGTGACTGGAATTATTACAAATAGTCAGCCTGATGTTGAAGCTCTACAGTTGTTAGGTAACGAGTTGCTTGTAGCGGGGGCTGAAATTCGTGAAAAAATTGTTAAACTCTTAGTCAGCATTGGACAGCAGATTGATCCGCTTACAGTGAATGGTGCCGATGTATTGCGCCACCCTCAGATTATCGCACTATTAGCCGGCCCAGGTTTGATCAAACCTGATCTTGGGCGAAATGCAGCCATGGATGCATTGCGAAAACTGGTGACCCAAGCAAACCTTTCTCATTTTGACGAGGCTTTTACGAAAAATCTTAGAAATTCACCTTCAGAGGGGGCTTTTTTATTGGTAGCCAAGGCTAAACCGCAGATAGCAAAAAAATTGGTAGACAGATTGATTAAGTTACCTGAATGGGAAGATGTAGAAGAAGTGAAGATAGCCCAGGCTGCACTGGGTGCCAAGGATGTCGAAAATGAATTTATCGCTGCTGTGGAAACGGCGAAAGATGGTCAAACACTTGCTCAAGTACTTCGCTCTTTGGGGTTGATTGGCACATCGCACAGTCTGAAGGTTGTTGCTGAACAATTACGGACTCCATTGACTATCGATAGGCCTGGATCGTTCGAAAAATCTGTCCGATTGGATGTATTGGAAGCGTTACTATATAATTTTCCTGATCAAGCTATTCTTTATCCTAACAATATCAATTCTGATGAAGGTTATGCTGCTGCGGAGCATTTTTGTACTATAACATTTGGAGTAACATACAGGACTCCTCGTCCTTCGTTTATGACATATCGCGGTTACCCAATTCCTATACCACAATAATTTGAATTCAACTGTTTGGGCAGCTTTGTTAGATCAGGTAAAAGAAACAATAGGCGCGCCATCGGCTCGCCTCATGATAGATTTTTGGAACTCCATGTCACAAAAATTGATTCACCTCGCGGCGAATCATTAGGCCCTGGCCGTTCTGCGTACACTTCAGGGGCATGGGGTCTATTCGTTATTACATAATGACGTGTTAGGTTTTATCTATAGCAAGACCTTTAAGAATAGAGTTGCCAGGTGGAATCTATCACGCTACGTCCAGAGGGGATAGACGAGAAAGTATCTATGTTGATAAAGATAGGATGGAGTGGATAAGAGTACTCGGTCAGGTTTGTGATCGCTTTAACTGGCGGTGTCATGCTTATTGTTTGATGGATAATCATTATCATTTTATTGTGGAAACAGCGGAAGAAAATTTGTCCAAGGGAATGCGGCAGATGAATGGTGTTTATACTCAATATTTTAATCGGCAGCATAATCGAGTTGGGCATGTATTCCAAGGCCGGTATAAAGCAATACTGGTTGAGAAAGATGCATATTTAATGGAGTTGTCTCGCTATGTTTCTTTAAACCCTGTTAGAGCGAGAATGGTTGGGCAGGTCGAAGACTGGCCTTGGAGTAGCTATCTTGTAATGCAAAATAAAGTAGAAGTGCCGCAGTGGTTAGAAATAAGTTGGATACTTGGTCAATTTAACCATAATGGAGCGAAAGCCATAGAGTATTACATTAACTTTGTGAGAGAGGGCGTGGGACAACCTTCTATATGGAATGACCTTAGAAAGCAGATTTATCTGGGATCAGATCAGTTTATTGATTCTATGCTCGAAGAAATAGATAAAGATAAAAAAGCAGTTGAAGAGGTGCCTTGTTTGCAACGTCATGCTGTATCCATATCGCTTGATGAATATTGCAATCAAACTAAAGATAGAAACGAGGCAATTAAAGCCGCGTTTAATTCAGGCGGGTTTACTATGAAAGTGATTGCTGAATATTTTGGCTTGCACTATACATCAATTAGCCGGATAGTTAATCGATCAAAGTAAAGTCTTCGAATTTACATTACTCCTATTTTACTTATGAACAGAAAACAACGCAGAACAGCTGCAAAACAAAATAGAGCAACAGAAAAAAAGGTATCACTTTCAGATGCTGTAGCTATAGCAATACAATTGCATCAACAGGGAAAGTTGGATGAGGCCGAGAAAATCTACCTGCAGGTATTAGAGGTCAACCCCGAGCATCCCGACGCTTTGCACTTTTATGGAGTGCTTTCCCATCAAAAAGGCAAAAATGAGCTTGCTGTTGAACTGATTACTAAGGCTATTGCTTTTAATCCTGATTATTCAGATGCCTATAATAATCTAGGTAATGTCTTTAAAGAAACAGGTAAACTCGCTGAAGCTGAAGAAGCTTATCAAGCATGCCTGGCTATTGACTCCAAGAACATAGATGCATTGAGTAACTTGGGAGCGGTACTAAGAGAAAATGAAAAATACCCTGAAGCATTAGCTACATTGCAACAGGCTGTGGCATTAGCTCCTAATCATTCCCAGGCATATCACAATTTAGGTAATGTCTTTAAAAAGCTACATCGACTTGAAGAAGCGATAACTGCTTATCGAAAGTCAATTGCTCTACTGCATTCAAGTGATTCTAAAGCACACGTTTCAGCCGTGTATAAAAGTCTTTCTCGTACACTTTTTATTGAACGAAATTTTGAGAAAGCTGCCATTGTCTTAAGACAATGGCTGGAGTTTGATCCGGCAAGCCCAACAGCCAGGCATATGCTATCAGCTTGTACTGGCGAAGATGTTCCTGAACGTGCCGCAGATGATTATGTTGAAGAAACATTTGATAAGTTTGCCGGAAGTTTTGATGAAATCTTAAAAAAGTTAGACTATCGAGCACCTGAATTGGTTCTGTCGGCTGTTCAAGCCCAGCTTGGTAATCAGGAAAAGCAAGGAATAGTATTGGATGCAGGCTGCGGTACAGGGCTTTGTGGTCCTTTACTGCGTGAATATGCCAGTCAAATGGTTGGAGTCGATTTGTCGAAGGGAATGGTTGATAAAGCAAAGGGGCGTGAAATTTATGATGAATTGATTGTTGCTGAGTTGACAGGCTATATGCAAAAGCAAGAAAGCAAATTTGACCTGATTGTTTCAGCCGATACACTCTGTTATTTTGGCGAGTTGGGCGAAGTCATTCAGGCAGCATCTGTGGCTCTAAAAGATCAGGGACTATTTGTTTTTACCGTAGAGAAAATTGTATCAGCTGATAATGAAAAGCTTTATCAACTGAACCCGCATGGGCGATACAGCCATGCTCAGGACTATGTGACAAACAAGCTTATTGAAGCAGGTTTACAGCTGTTAAATATAAGCAGTGAAACGCTAAGAAAAGAAGGGGGGCAAGCTGTCGTTGGAATGCTTGTTTCGGCCATAAAATAACAAGGCTTACGGATGTATTCCTGCTGGGACTTGAGGGACTGAATACTACTCTGATATGCTTTAATGATGTAGACGTTATTCATTAATATAATCAAGAAAACAACAAAAATGAAAGAAAATAATATTTATAAAGTCTTAGTGGTTTTTAGTCTGCTTATGCTTACTGCATGTAGCAGTGCGCCTAAAATTCTCTTTTCTATATTACTAGAACCCGGGTTTGATGGTTATTATGTGCAAAACGCTGAGAATAAGTTTTTACCTTTAGAGGCAGTCACTAGAACAAGCTTTAAAGAGAATGTGCAAATTAAAGAGCTTAAATATAAGTTCTGTGAGACATATAGCAACAGTGAATTTTTAAAAGTAACTCAAATAAAGACTTCAGATTATCAGGTTAATGCTGTTAAAGGTAATAGTGGCCGCGATGTAGGAAATGAATATCGGCTGTATAAAATGGACAAGATAACCGAGTCCGATGCTAAATCAGAAGTCGTTAAAATTTGTGCGCAAGAAGTTAGCAGTAAGCTGGCTGTTTATGGAACGACGATAAAAGTAAAGGCTGTCGAGCCATTAGCTGAAGGCTTATATTATATAAAAGATAAAATATGGTTTATCAATAAAAAGAGTCGGCTTTTTATGCTTAATTAACTAGTGGTCTAACTCTTATTCATATTGATAAAAACGTGGTGATATATGAAGCAATTAATAGAACATTCGCTAAAAGATATTGCTGCCTTATTAGTAAAGCAACAAATTACCCCTGAATTACTAAAAGGCGCCGAGTTTTTTCAATATGGCAGTGCGCTTTTTATCAAGGTTATTAACCAAGGTACGCTTTTATTAACAGACTTTTTTTCTGCTGAAGCAGATTATTTTTTCTATTATGCACCTGAATTTGGATTACCTGTTGAATTAGCTGTAGCGGAGTCTGATGTTTATTTTCTTAGTTCGGAACAATTAGGCGACTTTCTACTAGCCGTTGCAGATGATGCTTCTGATTTAAGCTCATCAAATTTTGATTCTTTATTACTCAGTACGCTTTCTACAATTGATGATTCAGGAGAGCCCCAAGCTCAACAAGAACCAACAGCAGAACAGCAGCAGGGTGAATTTAACGAAACCAGTGATGCGCTACCAGCTAAGCAAAATGATATAGCAGAACCTGACGAACAGGGCTTTACTTATCAGCAACTGGAGGCTGGTCAACAGAGTCTTGCTGACATTGATTCTTTTGCATTTACTGATATTGTCACAAACGAAGCGCCAGTTGCTGATAACTTTGCAGGACCTATTGTTTCAACACCTGCACCATCAGGTCCAGTCACATTATCAAGGTTTAGTAGTACGGTTGATACGCTAGGCACTACCAGCGGGGGGCTTGGTAATGTGTCAGGAGATACAGGCAGTTTAGTTTCCAGGGCCAGTGTTGACGGTTTAGCGGGTGTTGGCGTTATTTCATCGATTTCGGGTAGCCTGGGAGGGAACAGTACAGGGCAGTCAATTAGTGGATCACTGAATAGTTTACAGCTGTCTTCTGTAGTTCCTTTGTCTGATGCAGCACCTGGTGAGAATGCTTTGGGTGTGGTTAGAACAGAAATTGATATAAATATTGATGGGCAATATACGCCTACAGCAAGTGAGTTGAGCAATGGCAAAATAACATTCAAGTCCTTAACAACAGATACTGTTGCTGTTGATAGTGTATTTTTTAATAATCCTGAAAATTGGGCGCATTTTTATAAAGGCTCTTCTTATAGAGAAACAAGTGATTCTCCTGAAGCAGGGCAACTGCTGGTTTTTAGGGTTGATGGCTCAACAGACCCTAACGCTCAAGTTTCCAATTTTTACTCGTCAGATTTTCGACATGGCGCGCAAATCCCTATTGTTGAAAATACCAATATCAGATTTTATAAAATATTGGGGTTAAATAAAATTAATGAACATTACGCTGTCAGTGGGGCCGGCGATAGTGATTTTGTGTGGCTGAATGGAGGGGGAGGGGATGAAGATACTTTAAGTTTTTTTAATAAAACAGATCCTCTCCAGGGGAATGGCGATTATGATTTGGTCAGTAATAATAATTATCTGAAAATAACGGCTATAGAAAACCTGGAAGCTAGAGGCTTTGGAGTCAATCAGGTCAATCTAAATAAGACTGTTGTACAATCAATTACCACCGAAAAAGTAAATATAACAGACAATGGCGGTGGAAATTTTTCTTCCAGTTCAGCAAATATTTGGACATTAAACATTGCAGGAGACAGTACGGATACCGTTCAGCTGACTGATGAACCAGACTGGCAATATAATGGCATCATTGATCTGGCAGGGCGAACTCGAACAACGATCGACCAAAATGATAATAGTGTGACTACTAGCAGTGTGGGTGCTACTAGAACCCAGCACGGCAATATCCTCTACCAGTTTCACTCCAGCACAGGCGCAGAAAACTACTACCTGAACATCTCAGCTGATATTCTGGATCACCCCGACTGGTACTGGACAGGGACAGCTGCGGCGGAAGCCTACGAACTGCCCGATACTCAATTTGGATTAGTTGATTTTGGCGCAGGCATCGACACCCTGGAAATCAACAGCGGGCTGGCCAGTAAAACGCAAGATTTCACAGGTGAAGGCGGTGATTTAAGCAATGTAGAAATTATCAACTTTACTAATAGCTATTTTGTTACAGATTCAGATGATGGCACCAGCGCAATCAGTAACGATAGTATTACCGTTGATTTAGCTTTTGCCCGAGGCGCGACAGACAGTAATAATTCTTTAAGCCTGATAGGCGACAGTATCGATACCGTCACCCTAACTGATATTGCCACCAACTGGCACTATCTAGGCGAAATTGCAGGCAGTGGCGGATTAAGCGGACATAGCTTCAAGCAATATCAATATAAACCCGGCTCAGTGGCATCAGGTGATGAACAAGTCACCCTCAATATTGAAAGCGAAATAGCCACAAGCCTGGCTGAATATTATCGAGGCTGGGATGCTGATGATGGTCTAAAAGTCTTCAACATGAATTTCGCAGGCATAGACGGTGGCTCAGGTACCGATACCGTAAGAGTAGACAGTGCTAGCCAGGATTACACACAAGCAGGCATTACAGCCAAAATAAACAATATAGAAGTCATCGATGGCAACGGCCACAGTGGCGCCACCACCATAACCGTTAATAGTGAGTTTATTCTCGGGGCCACAGATGCCAGCAATCAACTCACCCTGTTAGGCGAAAGTGGAACAGATCATGTGGTCTTGCAAGACAGCACAAACTGGAACTATTTTGGCGAAGTCAGCGCCTTTGCTGAAACACTTTATCAATACAAAAACCTGGATAATACCGCCACCTTAAATGTACAAAAAAACCTGGCGACCACACCAGGGATCTTTTTTAATGGCAACAACAATGATAACAACTTCTTCGCCCCCGACCTGGAATTCAGCTCACTGGACGGTAAAGGCGGAACAGACTGGTTGTTCATCCTGGCTGATGACTATGACTTTACCGGAACAGACAGTAACAGCGTAAGCATCGCCAGTAAAATAGACAACCTGGAAGTGATTGATGCCAGAGATAACAGCAGCAATCAGCCAGGCGCAATCAATATCACCCTCAATGCCGTCACCGTTGCCGCCATAGCAGGCGTAGACAGCAATGGCTTTAACAAACTTACGATCATGGGCGATGCAGATGACAGCGTCAGCATCAGTGATATGGCCAGCAACTGGTCATGGATAGGTCTGGTTGATGGCATAGACGAATTCACCGGTAAACAGTTCTATCAATACCAGACCCTGGACGGCAACAACGTCATCAATATCTGGGACAATATCAACACCCGCCCCGAAGTCAGAGCCATAGGCGATATAGGCGGCATACTCAAACACGATATTATTCAGGTAGAAGACACAAGCTTTACCCTGGTCGATGGCAAAACAGGCACAGATACCCTGCAAATCACCCAAACAGGAAGCATCGATCTAACAGGCACAGGGGCAAAAATTAACAATATCGAAGTTATTGACATCACCGGCAATGCCACCACACTCACCCTGGATGCCGACTTTGTACAACAGCTAAACAGCAGTGCAACACTGGTAGTCAAAGGCGATAGCGGAGACCAGCTCAGTCTGGCCGATGCCGCACAATGGCGTTACGCAGGCTCGCTCACAGCCAGCGGTCCCTGGACAGACCTGCATGCCTACCAGGGCACAGCCACAGACGGCAGCAGCACCTGGCTATATGCCGAAACAGACCTGGGCGCCCCCCTATTTGATGCCATAGGGACTAGTGGCAATGATTTGATCCAGCTGCTAGATAAAGAAGATGCCCATGTCGATGGTCAGGCAGGATTTGACACCCTAGAACTGCTGGGCAATAACAGCACAGTCAACTTCGGCAGTGGCAAAACCATCCAGAGTATAGAACAACTGAAACTGGGCAATGCCAGTCAACAAACCGTCAGCTTTGACCTCAGTACAGTAGACAATGCAGACAGCAACAGCCTCTATGTACAAGGTGATGCAGGACAAGACACAATTAATGCCGCAACAGGTGCAGACTGGGTGCTCACAGGCCGAACAAGCTTTACAGATGCCCCAGATATGTACCAATATCAAGCAGAAAGCGGAGCTCAAACACTCAATCTGTATATTCAAACCGACCTAGTACAAGGACTCTATCAAACGCCCACAGCAACCACAGCAGATGATCAACTGTGGTTGCTCAATGATCAATTTGGCACACTAAATACCAGCACAGGATTTGACCGCCTGCTGTTTGCCCAGCAAGGCACAATCGACTTAAGCAATAGCAATGCCGGCAACAGCCTAAGACAGGTAGAAGCCGTCGATATGAGTAATGGCGTTAATAACAGCTTAAGCATCAGTACAGACAAAGTGATTTTGAATGACACGGCAAAAAATGAATTTTACATTCTGGGTGAAAATGGTGATGAACTCAACCTGGATGCCAGTGATGACTGGACCCAGGGCAACAGCTACCAAGTCAGTAACGACTTAAGCTGGGACAGTTACAGCTCCAGTTCCAATGTCTCAGGACAGGCCGAAACAGCAACGATTTATGTTGATTCTAATGTTGGGGTGAATATAGTTTGATGAAAAAGATGCAATCTCTAGGGCTAAAAATAGCACTGATTAGTTTTTTATGGCTAATCAGTTTTGCTATACAGGCGGCAGTGAATGGAGAACAGCAGCTACTGTTAAACCAGGTGCAGCTACTTTATCAGTCGGGTGAAAAAGAACAGGCTCAGCAACAACTTGAATCTGCGATTAACAAGGCGGATAAGCGTGTTGTGGCAGATAGATCCTTTCTCTATCAATCCCATTTTTTATTAGCCAGTCTCTATGCAAAAAATGGAGAATATAGCGCTCAGTTGCAGGTATTACAAAGCTTAAGGGGCTTGTTAAAATTATGGCAGTTGAGTCAAACGACTGATGCAGTTACTGTATCGCAAAATATTGCCCAGGTTTTATTACAATTAGGGCAGGAAAATAAAGCAATTGCGATGTTTAAAGACAGTTTGCATTTAGCCCGGCAGCTTTATTCTGCAAATGATCTACGGATTCAAAACATTTTACTGTCTTTGGCTAAAGCGCATACCAATCGCTTACAAGCTGAGCTATCCGAGCGCTATTTTGATCAAATTGAAAAAGCCCTTGCTGGACGAACAGGAAAGCAAGTCGAGCTAATGAAAGGGCGATTACTACAGGCAAAAGGTGAATTACTTTTTCGCCAGGCAAAGACCCGGCAAGCCGCGGCGCTTTATCGACAAGCATTACAGCAACGTGAACAAATATTAGGTGCTCAAGATCTGGAAACAGGGCAGACAGTTTCTTCATTAGCGGGGGCACTTAAAGGCTTGCATGAATTTTCTGAGGCAGAAGAACTGTATCGTAGGGCTTTCTCTATCTATGAACAGGCTTTAGGTGTTGATCATCCATTTATTGCGACTGTGCTTAATAATATGGGGCAGTTGTATTATTTACAGGGACGCTACCAGCAAGCAGAAAAAATCCTGTTACGGGCAATCGCAATAAAAAAACAGCGATTAGGGGAGCAACATCCGTCATTAGCGGATAGTTATAATCATTTAGGCTATTTATATTATTTGCTTGAACGTGATAAAGAAGCCTTGGATCTGTTAGCTAAAGCGATTTATATTTGGTCATCGCCTGCGTATTTACGTCCTCGGTATGCTGCCAGCGCTGAAATTTGGGTGGCCGTTATTCACCACCGGCAGGGGTTATCGGAACAAGCCTTGCAAGAATTACAGCGGGTAAAGCTTAAGCTGGAAAGCATTTATGGTAAACAATCGGTGGCTAGCAGTCAGGTTTATCATGAAACGGCCAAAATATTAAAATCTTTAGGCAAAAACAAACTGGCTGAAGAAGCTTATATAGCGGGACTTGAAAGGGCTGGCGTTTTTGGGCAAAGTGACCGCTTAGGACAAATCCTGATGCATTCTGATTTGGCGCTATTGTATGCCGCCAACAATGATTCTGAGCAAGCTTTAAAACAAAGCAGAGCAAGTATTAAAGGGCTGGAACAGAGAGTGATGAGACACTCAGGATTAAGAGCACATAGCCTTAATACCGAGTTAAAGTCTTTGCGTAGGGTGGTTATTAATCATATAGATATATTATATGAGTCTATGCAAGAAGCTAAGAATTGTAATGGCTCGGTATTTGCTTTTTCTTCTGAGTGCCTAGACTATGAGTCCTTATTAGATGAATCTTTCAGCAGTGCTCAAATTGCCAGAGCAACAAGTACCGCAAGAGCTTTGTCACAAATTGCCCAACGCTTTTCTGCTAATCAGGGTGAATTGGCAGAGCAGGTCAGGCAACGCCAGGATTTAATCGATAATTGGCAAGAAATAGATAATTTATTATCTGCTGTCATGTTTGATTCTGCAGAAAAAAGGGATCTTGAAAATGAGCAAAAACTGCTATTGCGTAGCCAAAATCTAAAACAACGTATACAGCAACTGGATCAGTCGATTAAAAAGAATTACCCCGATTATCAGGATTTAACCCGGCCCGCTCCTTTATCGATTAAACAGGTGCAGGGCTACTTGTTAGATAAACAGGCATTGCTGGTTTATTTGATAGGAAAGGATAAAAGTTACTTATGGGTGGTGACTAAAGAGGAGGCGGGCATTTATCCTTTGGCTATGGATGAACAGCAAATTGATAGTAGTGTGCGTCAGTTACGTTATGTGCTTGATCCAACAAACCTTAAAGGTTCGTCCTCAATCCCCGCTATTCCTGTTGATAAGGCTTATCATTTATACCAACAAATATTGGCTCCAGCAGAAACAATGTTGCAGGGTATCAAGCATCTTATTGTGGTCTCAGATAAGGCCTTACAAAGTTTACCTATTTCGGTATTAGTCACAAAAAAACCGTTAGATCTTATTAAAACACCAGAAGATCATTTAAAAGTTGACTGGTTGATTAACAGCAAAGCTATTTCTAATTTGCCAGCCGTTAGTTCCTTAAAAGTCTTGCATAAAGCTGAGCTGCAAAAAGCAAAAACTGAAAATCCATTTATTGGCATTGGTGATCCTGCTTTAGCCAAATCAGCTGAATATTTTTCTTTACGTAGTAAAGGGCTGGGTGCAATTTCACCGTCGTTAAGATCTATTGTGGGAAGCAGTCGCTCAATTGTTGCTGTGGATGTTTTGGCTCAGATGGAAGAGTTGCCAGAAACTGCTGATGAATTGCAACGAGTTTCTGAAATTCTGGGCGGAACTGACAAGGATCTTTTTTTACGGGATAAAGCAACAGAAACAATTGTTAAATCATTAGCACTGGATAAGTATAATGTTGTACATTTTGCCACCCATGGGTTAATGGCAGGTGACTTTCAAGGTCTTTTTGAGCCAGCGTTGGTGATGACATTATCGGCTAATGCTTTAGATTTTGATGATAATGGTTTATTGACCACCAGTGAAATAACCCAGCTAAATTTTAATGCTGATATGATTGTACTGTCTGCCTGTAATACTGCGGCAAATGATGGTTCACCTGGTGCAGAAGGATTGTCTGGGCTAGCCAGAGCGTTTTTCTACGCGGGAGGAAGAGCATTGTTTGTTTCAAATTGGGCGGTAGCATCCGATGCCACAGTTGATATAACGATCGGCATGTTTCAGCATAAAAAGACTGAGCCAGATATTGCTATGGCCGAGGCTCATCGCTTATCTATCCTTGATTTAATGAGAGACTCTAAAAAGCCTTATTTTGCCCATCCGATGTTCTGGGCTCCTTTTGTCATTGTCGGTTTGGGTGATCGCTAATAATGACAACAAATAAACAGAATAGCCTTTTATTAAAACAGATTTGGCAACAGCAATTACGGCCAGTCCTTGTAAAGTTATTACTTATTTCTTTATTCATTAATTTACTGGCACTTGCAGCCCCCATCTTTGTGTTGCAGGTTTATGATCGTGTGGTGTTTCATGCCGGCGTTACAACTCTGCAGGGACTTGTTATTGGTATGGCATTGGTGTTGATTTTTGATGCCCTGTTAAAAATCACTCGAGTCAGAAGCTTTCAGCTAATATCCGCGCGTAATGAGTTGCAATTGACTGATCGTATATTTAAACAATTGTTTGCATTGCCTTTGAAAACACTAGAGGAACAACCGCTCTGGTATTGGCAATCATTGTTTCAAGATGCGAATTTAGTGCGTAATGTACTGGGTGGTGCGACAGCAGCATTAATAATAGATTTACCCTTTGCGCTATTGTTTATGTTGATCACCTTTTTAATTGCTCCCCCGTTGGCCTGGGTGTTTATCATCGCACTGGTTTTTTATATATTACTGGCCATTGTTTCTCAACAGATAATGCAGCAAAAAGCTCAGCAGGAAAGACAGAGTGTGCAACAAAGAGAAACCATGATGGCTGGTGTATTAACGGGCAGAGAAACGGTTAAAATGTTTGATTTGGGGGGCTACTGGCAGGAAAAACAACGAGAATCACAAATTGAGAATCTATCTGTGGCTATGGACAGAGGGAGGGCTACAGATTATTTTCGTATTGTCTCTCAATCGAGTAGCTTATTATTTACCGTAACATTAACCTCTGTTGGCGCCTTGGCAATCTTGCAACAGGAAATGACCATAGGCGCATTAATTGCAGCCAATATGTTGGGTTCTCGCTTGATTGCTCCCTTTATTCAGCTGGTTGAGCATTGGCGGACCTTTGCCCAATTTCATAAAGCCCTGACAAGGCTGGATGGTTTTTTTAAACTCAGTCAGGATAAAACAGAGCATTTGCTGGATACGCCTGTAACTGAGGGAAAAGTCGCCTTGCATGAGCTGTTTTTTAGCTATAACGAGCAACAAGCCCCGGCAATTTCAGGGCTGGACGGTGTTATTGGTCCTCATGGCTTACATCTGCTTATTGGTCGCAATGGCAGTGGTAAAAGTACTTTATTAAAATTAATTTCAGGCCTATATATGCCAGCTAAGGGCAAGGTTACGCTGGACCTGGCTGATTTAAGGCAGTTTAGTAGTGCGCAGTTACATCAACATATTGGTTATCTTCCGCAAAAAATAGAACTTTTCCATGGTTCAATATATGAAAATATCAGCATGGGTATGGATTGCTGTGATCAGGATAAAGTTATTGAACTTGCAAAACAGCTGCAGTTACATGAACTGGTAACTGATTTGCCTATGGGTTACGAGAGCATTTTGCAGGAAGGTGGACGAGGTGTGTCGGGTGGTTTGCTACAAAAAATTGCCTTAACACGGACATTAATTAGAAATCCAAAAGTATTATTGTTAGATGAACCGACTAATAATTTAGATATGGATGCGGAAAAAGCATTGCTGAGTTTTTTATCTCATTATGCTGAAAATCAAACCGTGATTGTTGCAACTCATAGCCCTGTTATTACCCAGTCAGCGACTTCAATTGTGGTCTTGGAACAAGGCAAAGTTGCTATGGCAGGTGGTGCGAAAAGCGTGCTGGAAAAGCTGGCGAGTCAGAATGAGCGATAAAATCAACGTTGTATTACAACAGTTAGAGACTGAGCAGGCCGGTTTTTTACGCTACGGTAGCTGGTTGGTTATTGCTCTGTTAACTGCTTTTATTGTTTGGGCTACAATCACGGAAATAGACGAGTTTGCTATCGCTGAAGGGGTGGTTATTCCCAGAGAACAGGTTAAAGTGATTCAGCATTTAGAAGGCGGGGTGATTGAAGGTATCTTAATCAGGGAAGGTGATTTAGTTGAGGCAGGACAAGTTTTATTAAAGCTTAATCTAGGTGTTGTTAATTTAAATAGGGAAGAAAAACAGCAGGAACTGGATGCCTTGATTATAAGGAGGGAGCGCTTAAATGCAGAGAATATTGATAGCATCCCCCTGTTTGAAAACGATGAGGCAAAAAGAAATCAAAATTTAGTACAGACTGAACAGGCAACTTTGCAAGCAAGGATAGAAGAAAAAGATCAGGGATTACTGGTCGCAAAGAAAAAAATTCTACAACGTAATTTTGAAATTCAGGAGTTACAGGAAAAGTATCAAGCTGTTGTAAATGATTTGGAAATACAGACACAACAATTAGCGATTCAATCCAAATTGTTGAGCCAGGGTTTAATCTCAAAAATTGATTACTTGAATACCAAGGCTAAAACAACAAAAGCTCGTGGGGAAAAAGCGATTCTATTAAAAGGTATTCCCAAAGCGAAGGCTGCAATGGGAGCAGCAGAAGCAGAATATGACGAAATTATTGCTCGATTTAAAAGCCGGGCATCAGGCGAATTGAATGATATTGCGTTAAGAATTGTGAAAATTAAGAAGCAGTTGAATGCAGCTAATGAACAAAATCGCAGAACAGTTATTCGTAGTCCAATTAAAGGTGTGATAAAACAATTAAGATTTAATACTTTAGGTGGTGTTATCAGACCGGGTGAAGCCATATTGGATATTGTGCCACAGAGTGATAATTTAATTATTGAAGCAAAATTGAATCCAATTGATCGTGGGTATGTGAGACAAGGACAGCTTACTACGGTTAAACTGGCTACTTTCGATTTTGCCAGATATGGAGGGCTGGAAGGAAAGGTTGTTCGTATCGGAGCGGATAGTCAAACTGATAAAATAACTGGGGAAAGCTATTTTGAAGTGGATATCAGGACTATTCAGAATTATTTAGGGCTGCCAGAGCAAAGCCAGGTTATTACACCCGGGATGGGAGCGACAGTAGAAATTCGTACAGGTAGTCGAACTGTTCTAGAATATCTATTAAAACCTGTTTTACGGATTAAATACGAAGGCTTTAGAGAGCGCTAATGAATTTAATTCTAAGCCCGTAATTTTTCACGATGCTGTAATGATGGGTTATTGTTCTTACGCCCTCCCTTGCGGGGAGGGTTGGGTGGCAATGCTGTTGACTTAGGAAGTGAGGCTAAAGCCTCACTTCCTAACATGCCTTTGACTCCTTTTTGTCTTAATTCAACTGCATTGGAGTTGGTTGTGGAGAGATCAAAATAATGTCTTTAATTAAAACATTAATAACTTGATCATTCATTAAGCCAATGTTGGCAAACGACTAAGTTGGTATTATTTAAGAAAAACCTGTTAAGGTAAAAACAAAAAATGACATTATTACATTATTTTAATAGCTATAAAACATTGATATATAAAGCTTGTTTTTTAGTTTTGGTTTTTAATTGTAGACTTGTATCGGGTCATTCTTTAGAGGATGAAATTAACCAGTTAATGTTACGAAACCCTGAAATTATTGCTGAACGGTTCAAGATTAAAGTTGCTGAAGCAGAAGAAGATGCTGCCTACGGTAATTATTACCCGATGTTAAATGCATCAGCACAAACGGGTTTTCAGAGCTATCAGGATACTGGAAGAAATGTCTCTTCAGATCTTCATCATAGCAAGTATCGATTTGAATTAAGCCAGAATCTGTTTAAAGGACTGCGTGATAAAGTTGCCACAGCAGGAGCCGCAGCTAATATAAGTCTAAAACAATGGGCCGCTTTAAATATTGAAAATAATTTAATTTATAAAGGTATTTCTAGCTATTTGAATGTTTTGCAATATCATCAGATGCTATTAATTATTAATAATAAAGTGGATGTTTTAAAACGTTATATTGCCTTGAAAAAACAAAGTCAAATGGCTGGCTCGGGTACCGTGATTGATATATACGAAGCTTCATTTTCATTGCAGAGAGTAGAAGAGCAACGGCTAAATATTGATGGCAAATACAGAGCAGCCTTTAGACAATATCAAATAATTTTTGAGCATGACCCGGTTGTTGGGGCGATGACTGTACCGAATAATGAGCAGTTAAAATTAGTAGAATCTTTAGAACAGGCATTGGAGATTGCAAAAACCAGTAATGCGGCATTAGCAATGGCAGAGCAACGAATTGATATTGCAGCGCAAGAAAAAAAGGCTGTGTTAGGCAAGTATTCGCCAGAGCTTGATGTGGTTGCCGCTTATGAAAGAGAAACAAACTTTCAAGGTGTAGAGGGGGCTAAAACGGATAGCTCGGTTTTTGTCAGGCTAAAATGGGATTTTAACCTGGGAAATCAGCTGGGTGATCAATACCGTTCAGCGGCAGGAAAATTATCTTCAGAGAAGTATGCCTATCAAGCAAGTGAGCAAGGGCTTAAAGAAAACATTAAGCTGGCCTGGGAAAAAAAACAGGTACTGCAACGCCAATTAGAGCTATCAAAAGGCACGATGAAAATTGCTAAGGATATTTATCAGGCAAGAGAAAATCAAAATAATAAAGGCAGTGGCAATGAAGTTGAGTTGTTAAATGCTAAATCACAATTGTTAGGGGCAAAAATAGCCTTGATCAATGTAACTTTTGAGGCGCTAATATCATCTTATGAATTATTACATGCAGTTGGGTTATTGCATGTGGAGTATCAAGCAAGTTAGAAAAAAGAAAAGGGAAGGTATCAATGCCATTAGGTTAAGGGATTAGTTCTTAGGGGCGCAGTGCTTTAGCCTGCTTTCATTGCTAAAAATAGCAGCCTAAAGCCTGCGCCCCATGTTGCATTACTCTTAACTTAATGGTGTTGGGGAAGGTATCGTTATTGTATTGTGTTTTAAGGAAGGAAATAAACAGTCAGGCGATGATCAGCTAGCGGTTTAAATAAAACAATCTGTTCTTCCTGTTTTACAGTATTTACTTCAAGATGATTGTCATTCCGTAGAGACGTAGCATGCTACGTCTCTACGATATTAAACAGACCAAAATTTGCGCCATAGTTTCGGGTATTATTAAGTCCCCGCTCCTAAGTATTTGAATTGTAATTTTAATGCTTGAATCTTGTTATTTGTTAAATAGCAATTATACTTACTAGCTAAAAATACGTCCAAACACGGGTTAATGACAATTGAATTTTCAGCCAGACGGATATCAAATCCATGACTTACTTGATGAGGGGAAGCATGCTGGAAGTTACCTGGCGATTAGAAAGGCGGATAGCCGAAAAGTCATAATAAAATATTTTCAGCAAGGTTATTTACAGGCTGATATTGAGCGTGAATATCAAATTTTACAAAATTTAGCTCATCCTGTTATTAATAAAGTTTTAACTTTAGATTTAAGCAACGACAATCCTGCTCTAGTCTATGATTATTTTGATGGAATTAGATTAGATGACTTTCTGGCAGAACAACCTTTAGCCCCCTCGGTATTCCTGCCAATTGCTGTCAAACTAGCGGAAGCATTGTCTATTGTTCATCAAAATGATGTGGTTCACTGTCATCTTTCTACATCAAATATTCTAATCAATACAGTAACAAAAGATATTTTGCTTATAGGCTTTAGTCAGGCTGCTGATAAACAGCAACTTGCTAATAAAGAGGTGATGACATTAACTGAAAATAATAATCACTATTGCTCCCCAGAACAAAGCGGTCGTATGAATAGGTCGATTGATCATCGGGCTGATATTTATTCTCTTGGCATTGTTTTTTATCGAATTTTAGCGGGATGTTACCCATTTAATTCAAAAGACTCGATAGGCTTGTTACATAAGCATATTGTAAAAAAGGCAGCTTTATTATCAGAACTTGATCTTGCCTTACCCGTCCCTGTTGTTCTTTCCAGAATAATCAATAAAATGATCGCTAAAAACCCTGCTGATCGTTATCAATGCTTGTCTTCATTAATTGCCGATATCCAAGTGTGTGAACAGGCACAAGAGTCGTCAAACGATTTGCAGGATTTTGATCTGGGTAAAACACATAACCCTGAGCAGTTGTTTAATGTTGAAAAACTCTATGGCCGTGAGACCGAAATATCTCAGATAGTGCAGGCATATGAAAAAGCATGTGCAGCAGGTGCGGTACTGGTTTTACTTGAGGGAGAAGCCGGAGTAGGTAAATCAAGCCTGGTTAAAACAGTATTACAACAGGAGTTAAATACAAATGCATTGTGTGTAACTGCTAAATTTGATCAGTTTAACCATAACCCCCCTTTTGAACAGCTTGTTAATGTAATGAGAGTGTTAGTGAAAACTGTTCTAGCTGAAAAAGAGGAAACAGTTCAACTCTGGCGCGATAGAATAATTGATGCTCTAGCTGAAAATGCACAGATTATTGTTGAGCTTATTCCTGAGTTAGCCTTTATTATTGGCCCACAAGCTAAAGTTCAAGCCTTACCTGCACTAGAAACTAAGGCCAGACTCAGCCTCAGTATAAATCAATTTATTCAGGTCTTTTGTCGTCCAGAGCAGCCAGTGTGTATTGTTTTGGATGATTTGCAATGGGCTGACCATGCCACATTGCAATGGCTGGAAACAGTTTTTTTTAATGTTGCCAATCTTTTGCTGATAGCCACTTGTAGAAAGAATGATGCATCAGTTAAGCATGATCTTCATGCGCTGGTAAAGACCATACAATCGCAAGGAGTGACGACTCATAGTATTGCTCTGAATCCTCTGCCAAAGTCTGCTATTAGAGAAATGCTTTGTGATGCTATGTTGTTGGAGCTTAATCAGTGTGATGATTTGCTTGCAGCTGTTTTTAACAAAACGATGGGCAACCCTTTTTATTTTTCCCAATATTTAAGGCAATTGCAGGACGAGGGAGTCTTGTGGTTTGAACCGGCTATAAATGGCTGGCAATATAATATTGAAAAAATACCAGCCTTAAATGCCAGTGAAAATGTTGCTGACTATTTATCAAACAGAATTTCATCTTTAGCAGGATCCGTTCAGGGTGTTTTAAAAATTGCCGCCTGTGTTGGTCATCAGTTTAATAGTGATTTAATCCAAAAAGTAAGCAAATCAACTGAAGATGTCTTACCTTTTTTAGAGAGTGCTGAGGCTGAGGGCTGGATAGCAAAGCAAACATCGGCAGAAGAAAATGCTGACAGCCAATGTTATATTTTTGCTCATGACCGGATTCAGCAAACAGTATGGGAATTACTTTCCTTGCCGCAATTGCAGAAAAATCATTTAAGAATTGGATGTTATATGCTCGAACAGAGTGAGCATCATGATGATCGTTATCTTTTGCAAACGGTAGATCATTTAAATATTGCCTGTTCTTTAATAACAGATAAAAAACAACGATTGCAATTGGCAGGCAGTAATTTTAAAGCAGGAATCGTAGCAAAAACAACAGGTGATTTTGAACTGGCTTTATCTTACATTGAAAAAGCCATGACTCTTATTCGGGCAGATTTAGGAAATGCAGGGCTCTTTACTACCTTAATCAGAGAGAGGGCAGAATGTGAGCATTTGTGTGGTCAAGATGAGCAAGCAAAAGAGTTTTATGCTCAAGCCATCTCCAGCACTGATTCAATTATGGAAAAAGCCTATATTTATGAATTAATGATTCAGTTTTACTCGGATTTGGCTTTATTTGACGAGGCGTATTCTATCAGTAGAATTGTTATGCAGATGTTTGAAATCAATCTGCCAGCTCAATTTAATCCGCTGGCTTTTCTAGCTGATTATGGCAAGTTAAGTCTTAAATTACGACAATATAGTATTGATGAACTTCTAGATTTACCGCAGGTAAAGGACCCGCGTATGAATATTATTATTCGTATATTGTCTGCAACCTTAAAAGTGGCTTATCAAAT
>ENA-OSET01000874-OSET01000874.1-sediment-metagenome-genome-assembly--contig:-NODE-874-length-32868-cov-8.347931_pt1 | contig 32868 bp, 34 predicted proteins | sample MGYA00237882_ERZ534229 | MGnify/ENA primary metagenome ERZ534229 (study PRJEB26408, sample SAMN06266212) | sediment metagenome | isolation source: Hudson Canyon methane seep mesocosm | place: USA:Hudson... | reverse complement strand
GTATAACGTTTTCCTTTGCTCATAAACACCTCTACTTGTAGTTACATTGTAACCGTGAAAAGTGTCTAGCAAAATCTGGGAAGTCCAGTCCTGATTTAATTGTGTTTCTCTTTCAAATCTTTAATAGAAAGTGAGTATCTATTCTGGATAATTAAATATGTATATGTTGTTTGGTACTTTGTTTACCAGGTTTCTTTTTACTTTCAGGATCTGATAAATACTCTAAGGCACGTAAGATGTCTTGGCGTGTTATCGTACCAACAAGTCTATTATCCATAACTACAGGGAAGCGTTTGAAAGTTCCTTTCAAAAATAACTCAGCAACTTCAAGAATAGGCGTCTCAACATCGATTGTATCGACTGAAGGACTCATGAACTCAGAAACCCTACCGGCAGCACCATCTTGCTGGTAGGCGGCATTTAAAGCAACTTGCATACAGTCTTTTTCAGAGAGGAAGCCAATCATATTACTGTGTTCATCGAGAACTGGGGCACCAGATATTCGTGAATCTAGCATTTTATGAATTGCTCGCAATATATCCATATCAGGTGAAAATGTACACTTATTCACCGCCATATAGTCTTTTACTTTTAATGATGCGAGCATTACTTCTCTCCAATAATAGTGTTTACTGTTCTTTTTCTAATTCAGCTTTACGTTTTTCACACATATCTTTCTCTTGAGTGGAGCATGCTCCACTACAACTACCAGCAAGGCCAACTTGGTTTAATCCACCACAGCTTCCTTTGATGGCAGGTTTACCAAAAATGACGCCAATAGCCATACCAATGACAGCTATTGCTATAACAATAAAGGTGGCGATAAATACTGTCATTAGCCAAAGTCATCTAGGAAAATATTATCACGCTCAACACCGAGATCTTCAAGCATATTGATCACTGCTGAGTTCATCATCGGAGGACCACACATATAGTATTCACAGTCTTCAGGAGCGGGATGATCTTTTAGAAGATTATCGCGTAAAACATTATGAATAAAACCAGTGTAGCCTGTCCAATTATCTTCTTCCATTGGATCAGACAAAGCTACATGCCATTGGAAGTTCTCATTTTCAGCTTGTAAGCTATCGAAGTCTTCAATATAGAACATCTCACGCTTACTTCTTGCTCCATACCAGAAAGATATTTTACGCTTACTATTTAAGCGACGCAGTTGGTCAAAGATGTGTGAACGCATTGGTGCCATACCCGCACCACCACCGATAAAGACCATTTCTTTGTCAGAATCTTTTGCAAAGAACTCACCAAAGGGACCTGAAATAGTCACTTTGTCACCTTCTTTCAGATTGAAGATATAAGAAGACATCTGACCTGGCGGAATTGTCTCATCTCCACCTGGAGGAGGAGATGCAATACGGACATTAAGCATGATAATGCCTTCTTCTTCAGGGTAGTTGGCCATTGAGTATGCACGAATAACATCTTGTTTTACCGTAGATGTGTAACGCCACATGTCAAAACGATCCCAGTCTTCACGATATTCTTCACCAATATCAAAGGTTTTGTATTCACTTATATGAGGTGGAGATTCAATCTGAATAAAGCCACCTGCACGGAAATTAACACTTTCACCGCTGGGTAACTCTAAAACAAGCTCTTTAATAAAGGTTGCAACATTATCGTTAGAACGGACGGTACATTCCCATTTTTTAACACCAAACACTTCTTCAGGTACTTGAATTTTCATATCTTGCTTAACGGCAACCTGACAAGATAAACGGTCACCTTCAGCAGCTTCACGTTTAGTAATATGAGTCAGTTCTGTGGGCAAAATCGAGCCGCCACCTTCTAATACTTTAACTTTACACTGACCACATGTTCCACCACCACCACAGGCAGAAGAAACAAATAAGTCGGCATCAGCAAGTGCGCCTAATAATTTACCACCCGCAGAGCTATCAATATCTTTTTCATCATTAATATTGATATTAATATTGCCGGTAGAAACAAGTTTAGAGCGAGCACTGAGAATTAAAGAGACCAGTGCCATGATGATGATAGTGAAAAGGATAATTCCTAATATAATTTCCATTATAGTTGAATCCCAGAAAATGCCATAAAGCCCAGAGCCATTAGCCCTGCAGTAATAAATGTTATACCTAAACCTTGTAAGCCATCAGGTACATCAGAATACTTCAGTTTTTCTCTAATACCGGCAATAGCAGTAATGGCCATCGCCCAGCCTAAACCACTACCAATACCATACACAGCACTTTCTGCTAGATTATAGTCACGCTCAACCATGAATAAGGTACCACCCAAAATTGCACAGTTAACAGTAATTAGAGGCAAGAAAATACCTAGAGCGTTATAAAGAACGGGGGTGTATTTATCCATGGCCATTTCTAAGATCTGAACCATGGCTGCAATGACACCGATATAACTGATTAGGCCTAGAAAGCTTAGGTCGATATCAGGATAACCTGCCCATGCTAAGGCACCATCTTTGAGTAAGTATTGGTAAATTAGGTTATTGGCTGGAACTGTAATCACCTGCACCAAAATAACTGCGATACCGAGACCTAAAGCTGTTTCAATTTTTTTAGAAACAGCAAGGAATGTACACATCCCTAAGAAAAAGGATAAGGCCAGATTCTCAATAAATATCGAGCGAATAAATAGGCTTAGATAATGCTCCATCTACATCACCTCCGTGCGGTGAACCTGATGAATTTGATAGTCAGCAGGTTCGACTTGATCTTTCTTAATGCTACGGATTAACCAAATAAGTAAGCCAATTACAAAAAAGGCGCTAGGCGGTAATAACATTAGACCATTAGGAACATACCAGCCCCCTTCATTAGCAACAGGGATAACAACGTGGCCAAATAGTTTTCCTGTACCAAGTAATTCACGGAAAAAGGCGACAACCATTAGAATTAAACTATAACCCAAGCCATTACCAATACCATCTAGAAAGCTCATTGCAGGCGGGTTTTTCATTGCATAAGCTTCAGCACGACCGAGAACGATACAGTTAGTAATAATGAGTCCTACAAATACTGAAAGTTGTTTGCTTGCTTCATAAGCATAGGCCTTCAGTAACTGGTCAACCACGATCACGAGTGAGGCAATAATTGTCATTTGTACAATTATTCGAATACTGCTGGGAATGTGATTTCTAATTGAGCTGATAATGGCACTCGCGAATGCAGTTACTGTAGTCAGAGCAATACTCATGATTAACGCAGCCATCATATTCGTGGTGACCGCTAATGCAGAACATACGCCTAATACTTGTAGCGTAATCGGGTTGTTATCGATAAGCGGGTCATAAACTGCTGATTTAATTTCATTTGCCATTAGTATTTCTCCGCCTTATTCATCTTGGCTAAATAAGGACCAAAACCATTATCACCTAACCAATAAGTGACTAAGTTTGATACGCCTCGGCTGGTTAAAGTGGCACCCGATAGCCCATCGACTTGATGTTCTGCTCCAGACACTTTGAAGTCAACGTGACCACGAACAACTTCAATTTTTAATTCACCTTGCTCATTAAAGGCTTTTTTACCCTGCCATAATTGTCGCCATTTAGGGTTATCTATTTCTCCCCCTAAGCCAGGAGTTTCAGCATGAGCATAAAACTGGAGGCCGCCAATGGTATTAAAGTCATTTTTAAATGAAATAAAGCCATATAAAGTAGACCAAAGACCATAGCCATGAATAGGTAAAATAACTTGTTGAACAGTATCACCCTCTTTTAAGATATAGACGGTGGCTAATTTAGCTCGACGACCGATCCCTGCAATATCATCTTCACCTGATAAGACAATACTCTGAGCGGGGTCACCAGCAGCCTTGTATTGATCGTAAGTGGAAGGATCGATATCTGAATATTCACCGGTTTCAAGATCGACAACTTTAACTTCAAACTGCTTAAACAATTCATTAACATCAGCATCTTCGGTTAATAATCCCGATACCGCTAAGATATTCTTTTTAATATCAGCCTGTTTATTAGCAATTTGCAGAGGCTTAAACATAACCGCAGATGTCGATACTAATATCGAGCATACTAAGCACAATAAGGTGGCAACGACGATCGTCTTTTTAGGATTATCATTTGGTAAACTTAATATTTTTCCAAAGAATCCCTGATTGTTATTATTTTCACTCATAAGGTCAGCTTCGCTCTATTCTTCGTTTAACGTTGGCTTGCACAACAAAGTAATCGATCAGAGGTGCAAAAAGGTTAGCAAATAGGATGGCTAACATAATACCTTCTGGGAAAGCCGGATTGATGACACGAATGATCACCGTCATAAAGCCAATTAAAATACCGTAAATCCAGCGTCCTTTATTGGTCATAGCAGCAGATACAGGATCCGTTGCCATGAAGATCATACCGAAAGCAAAACCACCAATGGTCAAGTGCCAATGCCATGGTAGGGCAAACATTGGATTAGTATCACTGCCAATTAGATTGAACAATAAACTAGTGGCCACCATACCAAAAAAGACACCGAAAATAATGCGATAAGAAGCTACTCGGGTATAGAGCAAGAAGGCAGCACCTAATAAACAGGCTAGAGTTGAGGTTTCGCCCATTGAACCTTGCATCGCGCCGATGAAAGTTTGTGTCCAAGTGAAGCCGGCATCCGTAATCGCTTCCAAACCACCTTGAGCACCTAAGGCCAGAGGAGTCGCACCACTAAAGCCATCAATGGCAGTCCAAACGGTATCGCCTGACATCGAGGCGGGGTAGGCAAAGTATAAAAATGCCCGGCCTGTTAAAGCTGGATTTAAGAAGTTTTTACCTGTTCCACCGAAGACTTCTTTACCTAATACAACACCAAAGATGATACCTAAAGCAACCTGCCATAAAGGCGTGGATGCAGGCATAATCAATGTATACAACATTGATGTCACTAAGAAACCTTCATTCACTTCATGATTTCGAACGGCAGCAAATAAGACTTCAAAGGTACCACCAGCAATTAAAGTGGTTAAATAGATGGGTAAAAAATAGAGGAGACCATGCAGCATACTGGCAAGGATATTATTAGCATCAAATCCCACGCCTAAATAGCCGATGACGCTGCCTCTCCAGCCATCCAGTTCAGTCATGCCTAATTGAGCCATAGCTGAATTAGCTTGATGCCCAGTGTTCCACAGCATCATTAGAATAACGGGGAAGGTAGCAATAACGACATAGGTCATTAAGCGTTTTAGGTCTATACCATCACGCACATGTGGCGAACCACGCGTATTATCTGCAGGCGAGTATAGGAACGTATCAATCATTTCATAAACGGCGAAGAACTTATGGTACGGTCCGCCTTTCATAAATGAAGGTTCTACTTTGTCGAGGAAACGTCGTAAACGCGACATGGTTATCCTTCTTTTTCTATTTGAGTAAGGTTAGCTCGTAACATCGGACCGTAGTCAAACTTACCTGAGCATACGAATGAGCATAGTGCGAGATCTTCTTCATCAAGCTCTAAACAGCCTAGAGCTTGAGCTGCATCAGTGTCTTTAACCACAAGTGCCCGTAATAATTGAGTCGGTAAAATATCAAAGGGCATCACTCTTTCGAATGAGCCAACAGGTACCATTGCTCGAGGACTACCATTTTGAGAGGTTGTTAAATTTAGATTCTTTTTACCAAATACTTTGGAAAAAAATACATTGAGAATTGAGAATTTATTTTTACCAACAGGTTTTATCCAACCAAAGAATTCACGATCATTACTTTCTGCAATAACAGAAATCTGTTGGTGGAAACGGCCGAGATATCCCGCCCAGTTTGATGCGGTATGTCCATGTAAAACCGAGCCTGAAATGACTCGAGATTGCACGTGTTCAACTTCACCACGAACGAGATCTTCCGTTGATGCACCTAGACGTGTACGTAACAGCCTGGGGTTTTTAACCAGAGAGCCAGCTAAAGAAATAATACGTTCAACCCATAATTTACCTGAGGTAAACAGTTTCCCGATCGCAATGACATCTTGATAATTAATTTGCCATACTGTTTTATTGGCACTGACAGGATCAAGTCGGTGAATATGAGTACTGGCTAAACCTGCTGGATGTGGGCCTGAAAAAGTATGGGTCTCAATACTCGTGATAGCCGAACTGACCGTTACTGCTTTTTCTGGCTGACAGACAAAGACTTTACCATCAGTTAAACGTGATAGAACCGTCAGGCCATTGATATAATCTTGATGGTATTCATTGATTATAACGGTGGGATCAGCTGCTAAAGGGTTGCTATCTATTGCAGTGACAAAGATTGAGCTTGGCGATGATTCTGGTGCTGGAGACTTACTGTATGGGCGTGTTCTAAATGCAGTCCATAAACCTGAGTCTAATAGATTTTGTTTAACATCATCACGATTTAAGCTGACAAGTTGCTTGGCGCCATACTGTTTGAAGTTAACTTCATCATCACCCTCTAATTCAATGATAATGGATTGTAAAGCTCGCTTGGCACCACGATTAATTGCTTTGACTTTACCAGCACCCGGAGAGGTAAATTGTACTCCAGGGATTTTTTTGTCGGTAAATAGGACTTGGCCTAATTTCACCTGCTGACCTTCTTCAATCAACATGGTGGGTTTCATGCCAATATACTCATTACCCAGTATCGCTACTGTGGCGACAGGATTTGCATCAACAATTGTTTGAACAGGTTGACCCGCTATGGGCAATGTAAGCCCTTCCTTAATAGAAAAATGCATGTGCTCTCCAGCGATAACCGTGACGTTCAACTATTGTAAAAATTTTTATAAGTATAAAGAGGAATTAGGCTGATTGAAAGGTTTAATAAAGACTTCAATAAAAAGAATTAATACTGTTGGTTATTCACTGATATTGAGATGAGATAGTCTACGGTACGCCTAGTCTCTAGAGGGATGGATTCTAATGTTTACTTCTTTTTGGCAGACCTAAATTAATACAGGAATGCTTGGGTGTTTACCCGGACACATGAGTTGTTATTTTAGCGTTATAAGTTATTTGTAATATCTATTGTTTTAAATCTTAACGTGTTTTACACGCTGGGCTTGGGGTTATGTAACCATTTGAAACAAATAATAAAAGCAAGCAAGGTTGAGGCGGCGGCAAGACTAAAGGTTACTGTTGGTCCCGGAGATAACCAAAAATAACCACTGGCTAAGCTACCAATTGCTCCACCTAATCCATAGCCTATACTGCTATAAAGAGCTTGTCCCTGACCTTGATTTTTACCGGTAAAATAATGGTGGATCCAACTCATTGCCGCCGCATGAAATGAACCAAAACTAGCTGCATGTAATAGTTGAGCTAAGATAAGTAACACTAAAGAATCGGGGAAAAATCCAATCATTAACCAGCGCAGCGAGCTTAGCAATAAGCTGAGCAGTAGAACTAAGCGCAAACCAAAGCGGGGTAGCCAGTTATGCATAAATAAGAAAATAATTATTTCTGCAACAACTCCGAGAGCCCAGAGTTGACCAATTAGGCTGCGACTATAATGGTGCTGTTCTAAATAGATAGTATAAAACGTGTAATAAGGCCCGTGGCTTATCTGCACAAGAACACAAATACTGAGGAAGGCGATCACTTCCGGACGTTTTAATAGTGAGAGTAGAGGCGGGTGCTCTAAATCAACTGGCTGTGAGGGAGGCTCAGAGATAGTGAGACTTACCACCCAGATAGCCAGCAAAGCAAACAACATGGCATAGGGAATAATGCTGGCATCTACTACTTCAAGTAGGGCACCTATACTAACAACGGCAACAATAAAGCCAATCGAGCCCCAAAGTCGAATTTTACTGTAATAGTGACTGTTATGAGCAAGATGTTGTAGCGTGACGACTTCAAATTGGGGTAGGGATGCATTCCAAAAAAAACTAAACGCAAGCATGCCGACAGCAATCCAACTATAGCCATTGTTGAATAATAGGGCTATAAAGGCAATGGCTCCGGCAAGGCTAGCGAGTCGCACAATAGACATTCGTCCACCATGACGATCGGCGATCCAGCCCCATAAATTAGGAGCAACAATTCGTGTTGCTAACAGTATGGCTGTTAATTCACCAATTTCTTCAGCTGAGAACCCTTCCCATTGAAGGTAGAGTCCCCAGTATGGAACGAGTATGCCCAATGCTGCAAAATAAAAAAAGTAAAAGCCTGAAAGAGGCCAATAAGGCGTGTGTTTTAAGGGCACTCGGTTTTAATTATGCTTGAGCTGGAATAATGGGCGTCGTTGTCGAGACATCCATGTTTTGTGCACGGTGACGTAGCATATGATCCATTAAGACAATGGCCAACATAGCTTCGGCAATAGGTGTGGCCCTAATTCCAACACAGGGATCATGACGACCTTTAGTTACCACCTCAACAGGTTCACCTTCAGTATTAACGCTACGGCCAGGAATACTCAAGCTTGATGTCGCTTTTAATGCCATGCTGACTAAGATATCTTGACCACTAGAGATCCCACCTAATACTCCGCCGGCATTATTACTTAAAAAACCTTCTGGAGTTATTTCATCTCGGTGTTCAGTACCTTTTTGAGTGACAGAGTCAAAACCAGCCCCAATTTCAACACCTTTAACGGCATTAATGCTCATCATTGCATGGGCAATATCTGCATCCAGACGATCAAAGATCGGTTCGCCAAAACCGGGAGGAACATTAGTCGCAATCACATTAACTCGAGCACCGATGGAATCACCTTTTAGAGATTTCATATAGTCTTCAACGGCTTGTTCTTTGTCAGGATCAGGACAGAAGAAAGCACTTTTTTCCATATGCTCCCAGTCTAAAGTTTCAATAATCACGGGACCAAGTTGAGCTAAATAGCCTTTGATTTCGATACCAAAATGGTGTTGTAAATATTTTTTAGCAATTCCGCCTGCCGCTACACGCATGGCTGTTTCACGAGCAGATGAGCGACCGCCTCCACGATAATCACGAAAGCCATATTTTTGGTGGTAGGTGTAATCTGCATGAGCAGGTCTAAACTGATGCATGATATTACCGTAATCTTTTGAACGTTGATCGGTATTTTCGATGATCATCGCAATAGGCGTTCCGGTTGTTTTACCTTCAAATACTCCTGAGAGGATTTTGACCTGATCAAGTTCTTGGCGTTGAGTCACATAGCGTGTTTTTCCGGGACGACGGCGATCAAGATCACCCTGTAAATCAGCTTCGCTAAGTGCTAAGCCTGGGGGGCAACCATCAACAATACAGCCAATAGCCGGACCATGACTTTCACCGAAACTTGTTACTGTAAATAATTTTCCAAAGCTGTTGCCTGACATAATGAAGTCTCAATAATTCTTTAAACGATAAATAGGGTCGCAAACCCAAGGAAGGCAACAAATCCAACGACATCAGTGATAGTCGTTAGTAACACTCCGCCAGAAAGGGCAGGGTCAATGCCAAAGCGTTTTAATGCCACTGGAATTGTGACACCAGCAAGTGCTGCAGCAATAAGGTTAATAATAATGGCGACGCCAATTAAAACCCCAAGCTCCAGACTGTTAAACCAAAAACTAGTCACCACTGCAATAGCAATCGCCCAAATAAGGCCATTACTTGCTCCCACGGTCAGCTCTTTTTTAAGCAGCCAGCGTTGGTTTTTATTATTGAGCTGGCCCAATGCCATGGAGCGAATGACAAGAGTGAGAGTTTGGCTACCAGCCACGCCGCCCATGCTAGCAACAATAGGCATTAATATCGCCAGAGCTACTTGTTTTTCAATAGTTGTTTCAAAGATGCCTATTACCCATGCAGCCAGAAAGGCCGTGAGTAAGTTAACGCCTAGCCATAAAGAACGGCGGTGAATACTTTTTCCTACGGGGGCAAAGGTATCTTCATCTTCGCCCAAGCCCGCCATACTTAACATCGTATGTTCAGCATCATCACGGATAACATCAACCACGTCATCGATGGTAATACGGCCTAATAGGTGATTATCTTTATCTACAACAGGGGCTGAAATAAGATCGTGTTTTTCAAAACGTAAAGCGACCTCACTTTCATCCATATTGGCTGGAATAGCTTTTATTTGATGAGACATAACTTGATTTACGGTCAGAGCACGACTACGGCTAACCACCTGAGTCAGAGCCAAACTGCCAAGATAATGATCTTCGTGGTCGACTACATAAAGGCTATCGGTATTTTCAGGCAATTCATCAAGCAGTCGTAAATAACGTAAGACAACCTCAAGGGTAATATCTGAACGAAGAGTGACCACATCTGTATTCATTAACCCGCCAGCGGTATCTTCATTATAAGCCAGTACTGCTTCAACACGGCGACGGTGTTGACTATCCATTACATTCAGTACTTCTTGGGTGACATGATCCGGTAAGTTTTGCAGAATATCGGCTACGTCATCAGGAGCGAGATCCTCTGTAGCACTGACGAGATCTGCTGTATCCATTTGTTGGATTAAATCAGTTTGAACATCTTCACCAAGATACGAGAGTACATCGCCTCGAAGCTCTGGATTAATGATGGGCCAGCATACTTGTCGCTCTTGCGGAGGGAGAGATTCGAGTAAATGTGCTGTTTCGGCAGGATGCAGACTTGCTAATAATCGACGCATACGCAAAAATCGACCACTTTCTAACGCTTGGGTGAGCGTATTGAGGGGTTGGTTTAATGCATCTTGTCGATCTAGCTCAGCCATAAGCTTATCCAAAAGGTGGGGATGTGTATTTGGCTGAGTATTTTAGCCTGCTTAGTGCGACTAGGGTAGGGTTAACTTGTCGAAAGGGGCTTGTAGCGTGAGTTTTCATCATGATGACGATTGAAAATAATCATCATGGTTTTTTGTATGTTGATAAATTGCGCTTGAAAACACCTGTCATCCCCGTTTTCACAAGGATGACTGTTCTAGGTTTACTGGGCTTGAGAATGTAATTAATGGAGAGGGCTATTTATTTTCTCTAGAAACACTTCAGCGTCAAAAGGATCCGATATATCAATAATATCGAGTGTATCGGCCGGTAATTTATTTAAACTTGTTTCATTGATGATCTGCTTGACCTCTAATAAAGCATTTGGATGCATACTAAAGTTTTCTAGGCCAAGGGCGAGCAAGAGACGGGTGAATTTTGGATCCCCGGCCATTTCACCACACATTGACACTGGCGTTTGCTGTTTTTTCCCTGCATCTAAAGTCATTTTTATTAGACTTAATACCGCGGGATGTAGCGGATCGTATAAGTAGTTAACATGATCGTCGATTCGGTCAATTGCCAATGTATATTGAATTAAATCATTGGTGCCGATAGAAAGAAAATCAACTTCTTTGGCAAACATTTCTGCACAGATTGCACTTGCTGGAATTTCAATCATTGCCCCAGTTTCGATATGGGGATCATACTCAAGCCCCTCCTGATCTAATTCTAACTTACATTGTTGTAATACATGCTTTGCTTGCAGTAACTCTTGTACATTAGAGATCATAGGAAACATGATCTTAATTTTGCCAAAAGCTGAGGCACGTAAAATAGCGCGTAATTGAGTACGAAACATGATGGGTTGCTTGAGGCACAGTCTAATTGCTCGTAAGCCCAAAGCTGGATTTGTCACTGTTTGACTTAAGTGGCGTCCGCCATCAACAGTTTTATCTGCCCCTAGATCGAAGGTTCGGATGGTAACGGCTTGATTATCCATACCTTCAACAACTTGTCGGTATGCTGCCAACTGCTCTTCTTCTTCGGGAGGTGTCGCACGGTTCATATAGAGAAATTCAGTGCGATACAGGCCAACTCCTTGGGCAATAGTATTACTAATAACGGTAATATCATCAGGTGAGTCGGCGTTAGCATTGAGAGTAATATCTTGACCGTCACATGTTTGAGTCGGCCCCGATTTATAGCGACTTAATGATGCAATATGCTGTTCAAAACTATGTCGGCGCTGCTCGTATTCTGTGACGGTAGCATCATGAGCCCCAGCAATGACCACTCCTGTTTCACCATCAATTATCAGAGGTTCATTATCTTGGATATAGCGACGCAGAGAGCCCACACCAACAATGGCTGGGATCCCTAAGCTTCTCGCCATAATGGTGGTATGAGAAGTTGCGCCACCGTGCTCAGTGACAAATGCGGCAATACCTTGGTTTTGCATTAACATGGTATCGGCAGGGCTGAGATCCTCAGCAATAATAATACAGCCATTGAGTCGACCGTCAGTGAGTTCAGGTTCTGGACTATTTTCATTATTGAGAAAGCGGTGGATACGGTTAACAACATGATCGACATCATTACGTCGAGTACGGAGATAGGGGTCATCCATCTCATCAAAGACATTAATTAAAGCATCTCGCTGTAATTGCAATGCCCACTCGGCATTACAGCGACGGTTACGAATCATTTCGACGGGAATTTTGGTGAGTGAAGAATCTTTAAGCATTAATAAATGCGTATCGATAAAGGCAGAGACATCCGTGGGCGCATTGGCTGGAATGTTTTTTTGTATTTCTTTTAGCTGTTGTTGTGCTTGTTCTGTTGCCAGATGTAAACGTTTAACTTCATTTTCAATTTCACTCTCGATAATGATGTATTCACTTACATCGGGTTGATTGTGAAATAAAATATGCGCCTTACCAATCGCAATACCGCGTGAAACGCCCACTCCTTGTAGTTCGAGACTCATTCTCCTTCCTCAAAGAAATTATTCACCAGCGCTTCAATTTTAATTAAGGCTTGTTGCTCATCACTACCCTCGATGGAAAGTTGAATTTCTGTACCTTTAGCGGCAGCGAGCATCATCATGCCCATAATGCTTTTTCCATTAACGGTGCGATCATTGCGAGAGACACGAATATCACTGTTAAACTCTGAAGCAGTCGCAACAAACTTGGCTGAAGCACGAGCATGGAGGCCTAACTTATTGATAATAAGAAGCGTAGTTTCAATCATGATGAGCACCCTGTTTTATGGCAGCGAGCAATTCCTTCTTGACCACCACTTAACGCTTTCTTTTCAAGCTCGTTGAGGTTGAGGTTGGGGTAGTTAAGCACACGGATAAGCATGGGAAGATTTAGACCTGAGATGACACGAATATTATCTTGATCTGAGACTGTGCAAGCGATATTGCTAGGAGTAGAGCCAAACATATCGGTGAGTATTAATATACCGTGACCCTGATCTAAACCAACAAGTTCAACATCAAGATAGCGTTTTATTTTCTCGGGGTTGTCCGTTATTCCGATGGAGATCACTTTGGTAGGTAACGTTGAACATGACAACATTTGTCGGGCGGTGTTAATAAGCTCCGTGCCTATTTGGTTGTGAGAGACCAGTAATATTCCTACAGCCATAGAAGTTCTCGATAGTGTGGGTTCATGAAGATGCCATTACTAATTGTTGCCGCTGTTTAAATTCAGTGCCAGTTGAAGCTTGGCTTGATTGTATTGATAGCCAGCATAATAAACGGTGTGTTAGCGTTGCCGGACTCTGCACTGTCAAGGTTAATAAAGGCAAGGCATGGCCTAATAGTGAAAAAGTTGGCGTTTTTTTGATCAGGGAGTGATCTGTTGAAAATGTTGTTTGTAGCTTAACAATATAGTCAATCTTATGCTGAGCTTGCCATGCAGAGTGGTCAAAAACCGTAGGGATGGAAATCAAACCTAACTCTCGACTATGAAGTAAATTTTCTAGCAGAGGGGGGCAACGGCCATAGAGTTGGTCGTCGATAATGTGAAGATCTACCACATCATCAGCGATCAGTTGATAGCCTTGATACAGCAGTTCTAAAGCAAAGCTACTTTTTCCTACTCCTGCTTCACCAATAATTAATATTCCTTGATCATCAACCGACATTAATACGCCGTGCTGACTGTGCTGTTGCTGTAGAGTGTTAAGCGTCATCTATGGCTAATAAAATTTCAAAAACCTGCTCTGGAGAACGGGTATTTCGAATTTTCTGACAGGTGTCAGCATCACGAAATAAGCTGACTAAGCGTGCTAAATGTTGCAGGTGGTGATCGCCGTCCTCTTCTGGAACAAGAAGACCAAAAGCAATATCAACTTCTTTTCCATCTGCAGATTCATAATTAACCGGCGATGCTAATGTCATCATCGCCGCAACAGTATGGGTTAAGCCAGGGATACGGGCATGGGGTATTGCTACTCCCTTGCCCAATCCCGTTGAGCCTAAGCGCTCGCGTTCAATCAGCGCATTAAAGATAGTATCGCTACTGACAGTATTAGTATTTTTTGCCAGCATAATGCTGATATTTTCAATAATGCGTTTTTTGCTAGACGCAGAATCATTACAATGAATATTGTCTGCATTAATAAGTAGAGCGGCTATAAGCATAATTTAGACTTTAACCAGCGTTTTGTTTCATGCTAGCACCATCAGATTGGTGATGATTTTTGATTTTATCTTTATGCTTGATAATTTGACGATCAAGTTTAGAGACTAAATGCTCAATTGCTGTGTACATATTTTCATTTTCATCTGATGCGAACAAATCCGCGCCACTTACATGAACCGTTGCTTCTGCTTTTTGACGTTCTTTCTTTTCAACAGAGAGGATGACATGAACATTAGTCATATGGTCAAAATGGCGAGTTAGTTTTTCAAATTTACTGTTAACGTGATCACGAAGACTATCAGTAATTTCAATATGTTGTCCGCTTAAATTTAATTGCATAAGAGCTTTCTCCTTTAGTGTTCAAGTGTGATTGGTCTAAACCAATCGTTTACGTTCATTAGAAGGCAAGATTGCCAGTGTTTCACGGTATTTTGCAATAGTTCTTCTTGCAACTTTTATACCTTGGTCATTCAAAATATCAGCGATTTTACTATCGCTAAGTGGTTTTCTAGGATTTTCGGCCTGAACTAGTTTTTTAATAATAGCGCGTATTGCTGTTGCTGAACATTCACCACCGCTATCCGTACTAACATGACTTGAGAAGAAATATTTCAATTCATATATACCACGGGGTGTGTGTAAATATTTTCTAGTGGTGACGCGTGAAATAGTCGACTCGTGCATTTCTACCGCTTCAGCGATATCTGCTAAAACCAGAGGTCTCATCGCTTCATCACCATGGTCAAGAAAGCCAGATTGACGCTCAACAATAGCTTCAGCTACTTTTAATAAGGTGTCATTACGACTTTGTAAGCTTTTTAAGAACCAGCGTGCTTCTTGCAAATTATTTTTCAAATAAGTGTTATCTGCACTGTTATCAGCACGTTTGATCATTTGAGCGTAATGCTCAGCTACTTGAATTCTGGGCGAATTATCAGGGTTGAGGGATAACTGCCATTTATTGTTCATTTTGCGAGTATAGACATCGGGGACGATATACTCTGTTTTATCCACTTGAATATGACTGCCTGGTCGCGGGTTCAGTAATTGAATACTACGGACAAGATCAGTTAATTCATCATCAGATATTTTTAGGGCGCGTTTGATTTGAGCATAATCGCGCTTAGCAAGGGTATCAAGATGTTTATCGATGAGATTAGTTAATACATCGACATGATTAAGCTCATCTTCATAAAGCTTAAGTTGTATTAATAAACATTCACGTAAGTCGCGAGCGGCAACACCAATAGGATCAAAATGCTGTATTCGATGTAATACAGCTTCAATCTCATCGAGTTCAATCTCGTCAGACTCATTCTCGAGACTGAGCAGAATATCTTCAAGTGAAGTATGTAAGTAACCATCATCTTCTATTGAATCAATGATAATGGTGGCAATGGCTCGCTCTAGTGGAGTGAAGTGAGTTAAACGCATTTGCCATAAGAGGTGTTCTTGTAAGGTGTCACCACTACTGTCTTCATTATCACGTTCGATTCCCGGCTCAATAGCTTGGCTAGAAGCGGTTAGACTCGGCGGCGCATCAAAGGTATCTTCCCATTCACTATCTGTGGGCAGTTCATCTGGAATCGTATCATTATCAAGCTGAGTAATTTCTTGGCTTGTGGTATCAACGACATCATTACTGTCTTGTTGAGAGGCTGGATTGTTGTCGGCATCAAAGTCTTCTTCTACTTCGAGAAGCGGGTTGGATTCTAGTGCTTCTTGGATTTCAGCTTGTAATTCAAGTGATGAAAGTTGTAACAAACGAATCGCTTGCTGCAACTGTGGAGTCATCGATAGGCTTTGGCCTACACGTAGCTGTAGTGAGGGTTTCACTGCTTATATCTGGGAAGACTTAATGATCATGATTCTAGTCTACCGCAAGTATCGTGCCGTTGCATATAGCAAAAGAGTAAATTATTAACTAATTATTGAAATCAATTTTCTTGGCTGTGAAACTCACTTATTAACAGTGGGGAATAGTTTAACTTTTACAAACACTTAGAATGACCAGAAAACAGAAGGGCAAGTAGAATATTTTTCGGGAAAGCTTCCCGTTTCATTGGGACGAAGAAGCTGGACAAAGATTAAGCGCGTTTAGAATACTGTGACAGCTGTAGATTTAAAACTGAGGTGGACGGTATTTCCTATCGTCAAGCCAAATTGGTGTAATGATTCAGGGCTAATGGTGACATGGAACTGTTCACCGCAATCAACGGTAAGCCGCACTGTTCCTGCATCTTCGGCGATGAGAATTAATCGACCCTTAAAATTATTACGCATACTCGATTTTAGGGCAACAGTTGAAATAATGATTTGTTGAGGATCAATCGCGATATGGTGAGCCTGATGTTGCTGTGTAGAGCTATTGGTATTAATGCTGAGTTTGCCAGTATGAAACAGCTGCTGTTCAAACGTGCCGTGAAAGACGTTAAGCAAAGGCGACTGAGTGATAGTGCCTTCAACAAGGTTGATTGTTTCCTCAGCAATTGTCATTGCTCGTAGGCGATCATGGGTGGAGAAAATAACTGTTGTATTGTTTTGTTGGGAGTAGAGTTTTAATTGCGATTCTAAAATTTGGATATGCTGGCTATCTAAATGGGAGAACGGTTCATCAAGTAATAAAATTTCAGGCTGATAGGCAATTGCGCGAGCAATGGCAACACGTTTAAGTTCACCTCCAGATAAGCTAGTCGCAGTTTGTGCCGCTAAGTGAACCGTGTTTGTTTGCTCTAGGGCGCTATCAATTAATGCACGATGTTGAGACTTTGGGATGCCCTGCAAGGTCAGAGATAATTTAATATTATCTTCTACGCTACCCGGCAATAGATAAGGGTGTTGGGAAACAAATGCTATTTTTCTTCTTTGCTGTGAATTAAGTTTATTTTTTATGTCTTGACCAAAGAGTGATATCTCGCCACTACTGGCTGGCAGTGTAAAGGCTAATAAATGAAGCAGGGTTGATTTCCCCGCGCCATTGGCCCCGAGCAGAGCAATACATTTCTGAGCAGGAATGTTCAGCTCAGGAATATTCAACACACATTTCTGTTGAAAATGAACATTGATATTCTTTAGTCTATAAGCCTTAGTCATGACTTGGCCGGTGTAACCATGACAGCATGAAGTTAAGAATAAAGGCGATAATTAATAAGAGTAATCCTAGTGCTAAGCCCAGCTCAAATTCACCCTTACTAGTTTCCAGTGCAATGGCGGTGGTCATTGTGCGGGTGAGTCCGGCTATATTTCCCCCTAACATCATCGCGGCACCTACTTCACCAATGGCTCGACCAAAGCCAGTGACAATGGCTGCAATCATTGCCAAACGAGTGGCTCTAATAATATGAATAACAAGCGGTATAGGTTTTGCTCCGAGACTAATTAATGTCGGAATAAGTCTTGGATCGGCAGATGATACGGCAGTGATAGCGAGGTTCATCATAATAGGAAAAATTAAAATTGTTTCAGCAATAATGATAGCGCTAGGCGTATAGAGTAGCCCTAAATTTCCTAATGGACCAAGACGACTAAACAAGCCATAGAGTAATAAACCAATCACCACGGTAGGCATAGCCATTAAGGTATTGAGCAGATGTTGAATAATGGCTTTGCCACGAAAGTGTTGGAGTGAGAAAAGTACGCCTGCTGGAATCGCTAGAACTGCCGCAATTAATGAGGCTGCAAGAGAGATTAAAACCGACGTACTGACCACTTGATACACATCGTGATCAAGATTAATGATTAATGATGTGGCCGCTGATAAGGATTCGATAAAGTAAGACACAATATCGTGTTAACTCGTTGCTTACTTAAGTGATCAGACCTAAACGCTGACAAATTGTCAGTGTCGGGTCGACACGGTTCATGGTATAAAAATGTAATCCGGGAATGTCACTCTCGACCAACTTTTGAGTAAAGTCAGTTAAAAAGTCTAGGGTAAAAGCCTGCATTGACTCTGTGTCATCACCATATTCAGCAAGGCGTTGGCGTAACCAGCGTGGTATTTCAGCACCACAAGCATCTGAGAAACGGGCCAGTTGAGCAAAGTTATTGATGGGCATAATGCCAGGAATAATGGGAATATCAATTCCCGCTTTTTGACAGCGATCAACAAAATAATAGTAGGAATCGATATTGTAGAAGTATTGTGTCAAGGCACTATCTGCGCCTGCATCTACTTTACGCTTAAAGTTATCTAAATCAATTTGTGCTGATGGAGCTTGTGGATGAACTTCAGGATAGGCTGCGACTTCAATGGTAAAGTGGTTGCCTGTCTCTTTGCGAATAAAATCAATTAATTCATTAGCATAACGAAAGTCACCAGGATCACGCATGCCTGAAGGCAAGTCACCACGTAAGGCGACAATACGACGAATATTATTATCTTGAAATGTGCGTAACAATTCACGAATATTATTTTCAGTAGACCCGACACAAGAGAGGTGTGGTGCAGCATCAATACCGGTTGTTGGGCTGTCTTTTTGAATATCAATAACAGCCGCTAAAGTATTATCTTGTGTTGAACCGCCAGCACCAAAAGTAACGGAATAGAACTCAGGGTTTAGCGGTGCGAGCTTTTGACGAACATCACGCATAGTGCTAATGCCCTTATCCGTTTTAGGAGGGAAAAATTCGCAGCTGATAGTGAGTGATTTAGTCATAATATTATGTGTAACTTTATAGGTAATTTTTCAGTTATAAGTCGAATATCTTACCATTAATTATCACCCTCACTTTTGCGAGGATGATAATTAAGTTCTGGATCAGATATCTATTTAGTAACGGTAATGCTCAGGTTTATAAGGGCCTTCTTTACTTAAGCTTAGGTAGTCAGCTTGTTCAGTTGTCAGCTCAGTTAAGTTGGCACCTATTTTAGCTAAATGCAGACGCGCCACTTTTTCATCTAATGATTTAGGTAAAACATAGACTTCGTTTTTATAACTGCCACTGTTATCCCATAACTCAATTTGAGCCATCACTTGGTTGGTAAACGATGCTGACATTACAAAGCTAGGGTGACCTGTTGCACAACCTAAGTTTACTAAGCGACCTTCAGCTAACAAAATAATACGTTTTCCATCAGGGAAGACAATGTGATCTACTTGTGGCTTGATGTTGATCCATTCATAGTCTTTTAATGATGCAACAGCGATTTCTGAATCAAAATGACCAATATTACAGACGATAGATTCATTTTTCATTGCCGCCATATGATCATGATTAATGACATCAACATTACCTGTTGTGGTGACGAATATATCACCATAGCTAGCCGCTTCATCCATATTAACAACGCGGTAACCTTCCATTGCTGCTTGTAATGCACAGATAGGGTCAATTTCAGTCACCATGACCGTCGCACCCATTCCGCGGAATGCTTGGGCACAGCCTTTACCGACATCACCGTAACCTAAAACAACACAGATTTTACCGGCAATCATTACATCTGTTGCACGTTTGATCCCATCTAGTAATGATTCACGACAGCCATAAAGGTTATCAAATTTAGATTTTGTCACAGAGTCATTAACGTTGATTGCTGGTACTTTTAATGAACCGTCTTTCATCATTTCATATAAACGGTGAACACCTGTTGTTGTTTCTTCAGATAATCCTTTTACATCCGCTAATAATTCAGGGTAATCATCATGCATGATTTGAGTTAAATCACCACCGTCATCTAAAATTAAGTTCGGACGCCAGTTTTCAGGGCCAAAAATAGTTTGTTCGATACACCAAATGGCTTCTTCATTTGTTTCGCCTTTCCAAGCAAATACAGGAATACCTTGTGCTGCAATCGCTGCGGCAGCTTGATCTTGCGTGGAGAAGATATTACATGATGACCAGCGTACTTCAGCACCCAGATCAATTAATGTTTCAATTAATACGGCGGTTTGAATTGTCATGTGCAAACAACCAGCAATGCGAGCGCCTGCTAATGGGTTTTTACCAGCATATTCTTCACGAATCGCCATTAAACCAGGCATTTCAGTTTCAGCGATCTTGATTTCTTTTGCACCCCATTCAGCTAAGCTAATGTCGGCAATTTTGTAATCAGGTACTACGTTTTCGATTGGAGCTTTCATATTAAATTTTATCCTAAAAGTATTCTGTATTAGATGCCAGCAGCATCACGTAATGTGTCGGCTAAATCTGTGCGTTCCCATGTAAAGTCAGCTTCCTCACGACCAAAGTGACCGTAAGCTGCCGTGCCTAGGTAAATTGGGCGAATAAGATCAAGCATGTTTACTAAGCCAACAGGACGTAAGTCGAAGTGTTCACGGACGAGCGCTTCAAGTTTGTCTTCAGCGAGTCTTCCTGTACCAAATGTTTCAATACTAATCGACGTCGGTTCAGCGACACCAATGGCATAAGATACTTGTATTTCACAGCGCTCGGCTAAACCTGCAGCGACAATGTTTTTGGCAACATAACGACCGGCATAAGCTGCGCTACGATCGACTTTTGAAGGATCTTTTCCTGAGAATGCGCCACCACCATGGCGCGCCATACCACCATATGTATCAACAATGATTTTACGACCAGTTAGGCCCGCATCACCCACTGGACCACCAATAATAAATTGGCCGGTAGGATTGATATGGAATTGAGTTTCTTTAGATAACCATTCTGTGGGCAGCGTTGGCTTGATAATCTCTTCCATTACTGCTTCTTGTAAGTTAGATAATGAAATTTCTGGATTATGCTGAGTAGAGAGAACAACAGCGTCAATACCGACAGGCTTGCCATCTTCATAAATAAAACTTACTTGGCTTTTTGCATCAGGGCGAAGCCATGACAATGTCCCATTTTTACGTACTTCTGCTTGGCGTTTCACTAAGCGATGTGCGTAGGTGATAGGAGCGGGCATTAACACATCAGTTTCATTGCTGGCATAACCAAACATTAAACCTTGATCGCCGGCACCTTGTTCTTCTGGGGTGGCACGATCAACACCTTGAGCGATATCTATTGATTGTTTTCCAATTAAGGACATGACTGCACAGGTTTCACCATCAAAACCTACATCAGAGTTGTTATAGCCAATATCGGTGATAGTTTTACGCACAACATCTTCTAAATCAACCCATGCAGATGTGGTGATTTCACCGGCAACGATCGCGGCCCCCGTTTTAATTAATGTCTCACAGGCGACACGTGCATTGGGATCTTGGCGTAAGATTTCGTCTAGAATTGCATCAGAGATCTGGTCAGCTACTTTATCAGGATGACCTTCTGATACCGATTCAGAGGTGAAAATGGAACGATTACTCATGATCAACATACCTTTTTTCTAAAAATGATAGATGATGAGTGTTGATTTTATGGCTACTTAAAAATTTAGTTTAAGCAAACAAGAGGTGATTCAACGCTCATTATTAAAATTGTTAATAAACTTGTTAATAATGAACGCGGTTAAATGGAGCTGGTGAATAAGCCTAGCAGGAGGGTGATCCTGTTGCAGCGCTCCTTATTCAGTGCCGGATATAGTAGTATAAATCTAATAAGATGACAAGCGTTATCGTTGTTAATTAGATGATTTCAAACCTTTTCTTTATTCTATTTTAAAGGTATCAATTCTTATCTCTGACAAATAAGTGAGGGATCATTCTCCACTGTTTTAACCATTTTCTCTAAATTAGCGATCACATCCATACTGGCGTTTTCCATTGCACTGAGTGCGGTGATAACTTGAGTAGAATCTTGCTTATAAAAAGCGTCTACAGCTAGAGCGCCTTGTTCATGAACGGCTTGATGTGGCATGGCAATTTCTCGGTAGCCCGGAAGTTCAGAGAAGCAGGCAACGCCCTCACCTTCAAAATACCATTTACCCAGACGGCAATGAGTATGAAGGGATAAATCAGAGGACTGTTTTTGAGATAAGCCCATCATAATGCGATAGACCTCAAATTTCCACACGATATGGTCCAACTTAGCAATTTCTACAAAACTACGTAATGCTGATGCAGAAATGGTTTCTTCCATTTTATTGGAAAGGCCCAGCATTTTGCCCATATCGCTGACTACAAGAGCAACTTCTTCACCAAAGGTGTTGGTGTCGCCTGTTACGCGTTGCATTAACGCACTAGCACTTTCAGTTTCATTTTGTATGCTTCCCACTAAGTCGGAAATTTGGGTGCTGGCTTCACGTGCTCGAGTCGCTAAGGTGCGAACTTCATCTGCCACCACTGCAAACCCTCGGCCATGCTCACCTGCCCGAGCAGCTTCAATGGCAGCATTGAGAGCTAATAAATTAGTTTGCTCTGAGATATTACTAATCATTTCAACAAAGCCACCGATTTTGATCGCATTGCCCTGTAATGATTGTACTTGAGAGGCTGACTGTCCCATTTGTCCGGTAATATTATTTAGGCCTGACGCAACAGATTCAATATGATTGCGAGCAGAAATAGAGGTTTCTGCACCCTCAACAGCTGAGGCTCTTTCAGCGCTGAGAGATAGGGCCATTGTTCCTAAACTTTTGTGGAATCCACCGAGACTAAGGCCGAAATCTTCAAGCTTATTATGCAGCTGAGACGTCCACTTTTTTGAATCATTCTCTGAGTTTAATGTGTCGTGTAAGTCGTGGATAGTGTGTTGAAGAGACTGTTGCTCTTGTTGTAGTGCCTCAATCTGCTTATCACGTTGTTTTACTTGCTGATGCAGTGCTTCAATTTCAGCTTTATTGTTCCAAAAGGCCATATCAAGTCAATCCATAAATATAATGTAATGATTATATAGCAATAGTCATGCCGCTTCATTGATGTCGATCAATTTAGAACTCTAATTCAACAGCATGCTCTTTTAGCCAAAGACGATCTTGTTTAAAGCTTGGGCAGTGGTGTGCGACTAATGACCAAAAGTCAGAAGAATGGTTGAAGTATTCGATATGACAGAGTTCATGAATAATAACGTAATCAATAATGTGAGTAGGCGCTAGAACCAACTTCCAGTTGAAGCTTAAGTCTGCCTGTATGCTGCAGCTTCCCCATCTAGCCTTATAGGTTTTTACGGTAATAGAGTGAGGAGTTAGATTTAATTGTTTGGCTAAATGATGGGTACGTGAAGTTAAATACTGCGTGGCTTGTTGTTTATACCAACTAACTAAAGCAGCACGAAGTGCTTTTTTGGATAGTCTTTTTTGCCGACCAAAAAGATCGAGGGTATGCGTATTCTTTTTGACGGATGCGGCACTGTTTTTTTCAATTAAGTTTAAGGGATACTGTTTTCCTAAATACAGAAACTCTTCACCATGAATAAACTCTTTTTCAGCGGGGAGGTGCTGAGAATGGAGTTGCAGTTTTCTTTGGATCCAAGCTGTTTTTTCAAAGACAAACTCTTGTGCAATACGCTCAGATTGACGATGAGGAATATGGATCGAGACTTGCCCATCCTTAATTTTTAACGCAGTTGTCTTGCGACGCTTACTTTTAATAATGGTGACGATAAATCCATCACCTTGAATTGTTTGCATTACAAGGTCTCTAAATATAGGTGGGGGAGTAAAAAAGTGGGCATTTTATTTCTTTTTCAGAGAAAATAGTCTAACTAAAAATTAAATATGCATTATGACATCATCTGAATCGAACCTTAAACAATCACATCGTCTTTCTATTGCACCGATGTTAGATTGGACAAATAGAGACTTCCGTTATTTTCTCCGTCTGATCTCAAGAAATTGCCTGCTGTATACCGAAATGGTGACGACGGGAGCATTAATCCATGGCCATAGAGAGCGATTTTTAGGGCATGACGTTAGTGAGTATCCTCTAGCATTACAGCTAGGCGGTTCAGACCCGCAGGACTTGGCTTTATGTGCCAAGCTGGGCCAAGAAGCAGGCTATAGTGAAATTAATCTTAATGTTGGCTGCCCAAGTGACCGAGTGCAATCTGGTCGATTTGGTGCGTGCTTGATGGCTGAACCTAAACTTGTTGCTGAAGGGGTGGCCGCTATGCAAGCGGAGGCAAGTATTCCTATCACCGTTAAAACTCGTTTAGGTATTGATGATCTTGATAGTTATGACTTTCTAGTAGAGTTTATCGAACAAGTCGCTGATGCAGGTTGTGATATTTTTATTTTACATGCACGAAAAGCATGGCTGTCAGGTTTAAGTCCAAAAGAAAACCGTGATATTCCCGAGCTTGATTACAATCGTGTTTATCAAATTAAACGCGACTTTCCCCATCTACACATTGATATTAATGGTGGTATTGAGACTGTAGAGCAAGCACAACAACATTTAATGCATGTTGATGGTGTGATGGTGGGCCGGGCTGCTTATCATAACCCCTATAGTTTGGCTCAAGCAGATACGCTTTTATTTGGAGATGAACACCCGATCCCTTCTAGGCATGATGTGATTCATCAGATGTTACCTTATATTGAACAACGTCTATCAGCAGGTCAGCCGCTTAAATCTATCACCCGTCATCTGTTGGGCTTATTTCAAGGCCAGCCTGGTGCACGAGCATGGCGTCGTTATTTAAGTGAGCAAACTAATTTAAAAGATGCAGGCGTGGAAGTGCTGGAACATGCATTAAGCCTAGTGTCTGATGCCCGTCCCTTTGTTGAGTAAATAAAGGGCAAAACTGGTGAGGGCAATGATGCAGCTGATAATCATTGCGAAGGCAATTTCGATTTTTATATCAGCCACACCTAGCATGCCAAAACGAAATGCATTGACCATATACAGAATAGGGTTGGAGAGGGAGACATTCTGCCAGAACTCCGGTAGTAAGCTAATCGAATAGAACACGCCACCCAGATAGGTCATCGGGGTAAGAATAAAGGTAGGAATAATAGAAATTTCATCAAAACTACGTGCATAGAGTCCATTCACAAAGCCGCCAAGAGCAAATAAGATAGCACTTAGAAAGACAATTGAAATGGTAATCAAGGGGTGTTGAATTTCAATGGATGTGAAAAATAAAGAAACAATCGTCACAATCAGACCTACACAGAGACCTCGTGCAGTACCTCCAGCCACATATCCGGCTAAGATAAGATAGTTCGGTACCGGCGCTACGATTAATTCTTCAATATGATTTTGAAATTTGGCGCTGAAAAAAGAGGAGGCCACATTGGCATAGGCATTATTAATAACTGACATCATAATAATACCTGGGGCGATATATTCCATATAGCTAAAGCTACCCATTTCACCAATGCGTGAGCCAATAAGCTTGCCAAAAATAATAAAATATAGGGTCATTGTAATCGCTGGTGGCAAAAGCGTTTGCGGCCAAATACGTAAAAAACGACGCACTTCTCTGGTTAACAGGGTTTTAAAAGCAATGGTTTGACGAGTCATTTTTGTGCGGTTCATAATGTCGCCTCAGACTGGTCAACAAGAGATAAAAATAGCTCTTCTAAGCGGTTAGCCTTATTTTTCATACTGGAGACTTCAATATTGTGTTGGCTTAGTTGTGCAAATAAGTCATTAAGACTGTCACCGCGATTTATTTCGATTTCAATGGTTGAGTCATCAAGCTGCTGATAATCAAGCCCAGATAACGGAGTGTTAGTCGTTAAAGGTTTACTGAGATAAAGTATGAATGTTTCTTTATCCAGACGATTCAATAAGGATTTCATATCCGTATTTTCAATCAGTTGCCCTTTATCAATAATGGCTATATTTCGACATAAATTCTCCGCCTCTTCAAGGTAGTGCGTAGTCAAAATAATGGTTGTGCCTTGTTCATTGATTTTCTGTAAAAATGTCCACATTGAACGACGTAACTCGATATCAACACCTGCAGTAGGCTCATCAAGGATGAGTAGCTTGGGCTGGTGGACCAAGGCACGCGCGATCATTAAACGTCGCTTCATGCCGCCTGATAATGCTCTAGCGGGAGTATGGCGCTTTTCCCATAAGCCGAGTTGATGCAATAACTCATCGGCACGAGGCTCGGCTTGTTTTGCAGGCATGCCATAGTAGCCTGCTTGGGTAATAAGGATATGCTTTACTTGTTCAAAGCCATTAAAGTTAAATTCTTGAGGGACGAGGCCAATATAAGACTTGGCAGTATCAGAATCAGTATCAATGTTGGTGTGAAAGACATTTACTTGACCTGATGACTTGGTCACCAAGGAAGTAATGATGCCAATAGTGGTCGATTTCCCCGCCCCATTAGGGCCTAATAAGGCAAAGAAGTCACCTTGCTCAACAGAAAGCGTGATGTCTTTTAGGGCTTCAAAACCACCTGCATACGTTTTCGATAAATGTGTAATGGATAGTGCTTTCACAGGAGTTCATATCAGCAGAATAAAGAGGGCTAGGTTATCATGCCTGCATGAAAGATAATAATTCAAGCATAAAAAACTCATCACCTCAAAGCCAAGAAGAATTATTGCTTCGTTGTGAGCAATTGTCAGGAAAAACATTAGGGCAAATTGCCGCAGAATTAAACTTAAGCGTACCGAAAGATTTAAAGAGGCATAAAGGCTGGGTAGGAATGCTAATGGAATCTTATTTAGGTGCTGATGCGGGTAGCCAAGCTGAACCTGACTTTATGAGGCTTAAGATTGAGATGAAAACACTGCCTTTGAATGCGCGGGGGGAGCCTAAAGAATCAACGTATGTGTGCACGGTGCCACTGTCACAAAATGGGCCGCTTAGCTGGGAAGATAGTTGGCTTAAACGGAAGTTATCTCATGTTTTATGGGTACCTATAGAAGCTGATCCTGAGCTAGCAATAGCTGATCGTTATGTCGGGAGTGCATGGTTATGGCGGCCTGATGAAGAGCAAGAAGCTATTTTAAAGCGTGACTGGGAAGAGTTAATGGATCGTATTGTTCTCGGTGAGCAGGCTGAGATGTCGGCAAAAGAAGGTGAATATCTACAAATACGGCCTAAGGCAGCGAATAGTCATGTTCTGGTAAAAGGAGTCTCAGCCAATGGTGAAGAAGAGTTAATGAATCCTAAAGGATTTTATTTACGAACATTATTTACCAAAAAATTGTTACTTACGGCATAATTAAAAGTTATAAAGTATTTTTGGCAATAAAAATGAAGAATTTAAACGTTCTGGTAATGGATAGTTCTGCAGTATTTCGTGAAATTGTACGAGATATTATGGAGCGTACCGGCTGTATTGTGACACTCGCTGAGACAGGGAAGGAAGGCATAGAGCAGTTAAAAAATAAACATTTTACCTTGATCTGTACTGGATTACATTTAGCGGATACCGATGGTATTGAGTTTTGTAGCCAAGTTCGAGGTGTTGATGAGTATCAACATACCTCTTTAGTATTATTAACAGCAGAAGATAATTCCGTAACACTAAAACAAGCAATGCTGGCGGGTGTGACTGATATCTTTGATAAATCTGATTTGCACCAATTAGAGTCTTATACTCAACGTTTAGTTAAAAGAGAATCAAGATCGATTTCTGCACGGGTTCTATTTGTTGAAGACTCCGTTGTATTACAGTCTCTTTTGACAGAAGTCTTAACTGAAATTGGTCTTGATGTTGATGCTTTTACGCGTGCTGAAGATGCATGGGATGCCTATCAATTTGGTGGCTATGATCTTGTTATTACAGATATTGTTTTAGAAGGTGCAATGAGTGGCATCACGCTGGTACGTAAAATTCGTCGCATGGATGGGCCTGATGGAGATGTACCGATTATTGCCACGTCAGGTTTTAATAATGTATCTCGACGCATCGAATTATTCCAGTTGGGAATTAATGATTATGTTGCAAAGCCCATTATTCAAGAAGAGTTAATAGAACGAGTATACAATCAGATTAAATCTTATCATTTGATGCTAGAACTACAATCTCAACAAAAAGCATTATATGGTTTAGCTATGATGGATGAGCTGACTCAACTCTTTAACCGACATTCTTTGCGAGAACTGTCTATTCGATATTTAAGTGATGTTGAGAGAAACTCTAGCCCACTGAGTTTAGCGATATTAGATATTGATTACTTCAAACAGATAAATGAAAAGCATGGTCACGATAAGGGTAATCAGGTATTAGCTGAAATGGGCCGGTGGTTTAAACGAACAGTACGTAATGTTGATATGGTCGCTCGTTGGAGTGGAGAAGAGTTTGTTTTCTTATTAGAGAATTGCACACAGAAAGCGGCAGTAGTTTTGATGTCTCGTCTGTCGACACAGCTAAAATTATTAAAACCAGCGGGCATTCCCATCACAGTGAGTATTGGGGTGGCAACAATGTCTGTCGGCGAGAAACATCACCTTGGCAGTTTGTACGAATTAGCTGATAAAGCCTTATACAAGGCTAAATCATCGGGACGGGATAAAGTCTTAGCCTATGAAGAAGATGATATCAGTGACAGTATTTAAGGCTGGCAGTGATGTTTTTCTTCTCGGCTCTTCAGGGCTTATAACGTTCAACAAATAATAAACATTGCTGTCTATCTAGCATAAAGACACCATGCCCACCTTGTTCAAAATCACACCACATAAATTCGATCTCGGGCCACTTTTCCATGACCGCATAGTCACTATTACCGACTTCGACAAAGAGTAAGCCATTCTCGGTCAAAAATGTTGCGGCAGAGAGTAAAATTTCTTCGACGAGTGCAAGACCATTATCTTCTGCTTCAAGAGCGGAGTTAGGTTCGTGCTTATATTCATCAGGAAGTGTAGCCATTTCATCAGCACCGACATAGGGTGGATTACTGACAATAAGATCATATCTTTGCTGATCAAGTTCAGCCCATAAGTCTGATTGAATAGCATTAACCTGATCATCTAAGTTATATTTATTAATATTGATATTGGCAACATCAATGGCATCACGACTAATATCAATAGCGTCTACCTGAGCATCTGGAAAGGCTTCAGCACAGGCAATGGCTATACAGCCACCTCCAGTACAAAGATCAAGAATAGTCTCGACTGAGTCACTATTAACAAGCCAAGGTTGGAAGTTATCGTGAATAAGCTCTGCAAAAGGTGAACGAGGAATTAATACGCGCTCATCAACATAAAAAGGCAGGCCAGCAAACCAGGCTTCATGAGTGAGGTAGGGAACCGGAACACGATCAACAATACGTCGCTCAATTAATTGGCCGATAGCCTGCTTTTCAGCATGAGTTAAACGCGCATCAGCAAACAGCTCAGGGAATTCCGTGGCCGGTAGGTGAAGGCTATGTAGGATTAGCTGTAATGCATCATTAAATGCATCGGCATTGCCATGACCATAGAATAACTCCGCAGCATTGAACTGGGATGTTGTCCAACGTAACACATCACGTAAGGTATGAAGTTCTTCAATAACGGTTTGCTGGATATTGCTCATTTAGAACTAGATACATCTACAAAATGACCTGCAATTGCAGCTGCGGCAGCCATTGAAGGGCTGACTAAATGAGTTCGTCCACCTAAACCTTGGCGGCCTTCAAAATTACGATTAGATGTGGAAGCACAATGTTCACCAGATTCAAGACGATCGGCATTCATCGCTAAACACATTGAGCAGCCAGGATCGCGCCATTCAAAACCTGCATCAGTAAAGAGCTTATCTAAGCCTTCTTTTTCAGCTTGTTCTTTTACGAGGCCAGAGCCAGGTACAACCAACGCCTGTTTTAATGTTGATGCAACTTTGCCGCCTTTAATTTCTGCAGCAGCCTGACGTAGATCTTCAATGCGGGAGTTAGTGCAAGAGCCAATAAAAACACGATCAAGCTGGATATCACTAATTGCTTGATTAGCCGTTAAGCCCATATACTCAAGAGCTCTTTCCATGCCATTACGTTTAACTGAATCTGCTTCTTGAGCGGGATCAGGTACATTAGCATCTACAGCAACAACCATTTCTGGAGAAGTTCCCCAGCTGACTTGCGGTTTAATATCTTGGGCATTAAGGACTACCGTTTTATCAAATACGGCACCATCATCACTATGTAAGTCACGCCATGCTGTTACGGCTTTTTTCCATTGTTCACCAGAAGGGGCAAAGGGCCGATCTTTGAGGTAGTCAATGGTGGTGTCGTCAACAGCAATAATTCCAGCTCGTGAGCCAGCTTCAATAGTCATATTACAGACGGTCATTCGACCTTCCATCGTTAAATTTTGAATCGCCTCACCAGCAAACTCAATGGTGTAACCTGTCCCGCCTGCCGTACCTAACTCACCAATAATGGCAAGAACAATATCTTTTGCTGTTACGCCGGGCTGAGCTTGGCCATCAATACGAACCAACATGTTTTTAGCTTTCTTTTGAATCAAGCATTGAGTGGCTAAAACATGCTCCACTTCAGATGTACCGATCCCAAAAGCTAATGCGCCAAAAGCACCGTGAGTAGAAGTATGTGAGTCGCCACACACTACTGTCATACCGGGTAATGTTGCACCTTGTTCAGGGCCGACAACATGAACAATTCCTTGGCGTTGATCTGATAAGTCAAACTCAGTGACACCAAATTCTTTACAGTTCTTATCTAAGGTTTCAACTTGTAAGCGAGCAATAGGATCGCTAATACCTTGATCACGATGAATCGTGGGTACATTATGATCAGGCGTGGCTAAAATGGAATCTAAACGATGAGGTTTACGATCTGCAAGACGTAGGCCTTCAAATGCTTGAGGAGATGTCACCTCATGCACAAGTTGGCGATCAATATAAAGTAAGGCTGTACCACTATCATCAGTGCGAACAATATGTTGCTGCCATAATTTATCGTAAAGCGTTTTAGCTGTTGTCATAGTAAATAGGTATTTTGTGATTTTAAGTGGGCTTATTATATATCATTTAAGGGTTTAAATTTCTCTTCCATAGTAATGATAAGGTAAATAGCAATAGTGCTTGATTAATTTTAGGCAAAAAAAAACGAGTAGCCCGAAGACTACTCGTTTTCTTAATGCTTTTCAGGAAAAGTGATTATTCCATATTTGCATGACGGTGACGCATTTCTTCTTCTTTGATGCCGCGCTCATGGATTAGATGAGACACCATCGCTTCTAAGAAAATTAATGTTGATAATTCAAACATTGTCCCCATCGGCATACCCTTAGTAAGGGCAAAGCTATCATCAGCACCAATTTGAATTGTTTGTTCAGCTAAGTCACCAATTGTAGAGCTAGATTTTGAGCAAATCAAAACCACTTTAGCGCCTTCAGATTTGGCTTTATTAGTGAACGAAACAAGTTGAGTTGTTTCACCAGAACCAGAGATGACGATTAATAAATCGCCTTTACGGATGCTTGGTGTGCTGATTTCACCTTGGATAAATACTTCATAACCACTATGCATCAATCTCATTCCTAGGAAGTTACCAACTAGTTTTGAGCGGCCTGCACCTGTAATAAAGATACGTTTAGCGTCATCACACATTGAAACCAAAGTAGCTTCTAATGAATCACTAGTAGAACCCAGGATATCTGTAATTTTATTTAAGAGTAGATCACGATGCATTGTATTATTCCTTATGCTGCGTCAACTAAAGCACGTAATTCTTTAGCTGAATCAGCTGGAGAATCTGCACCGTAGATAGCTGCACCAACAACAACAATTGAAGCACCAGCTTGAACTGTGCTTTGGATTGTGTCTTTGTTGATACCACCAGCAACAGAGATTTTAACATCTAAGCCAAGACCAGCAATTAATGCTAAGTCAGCAAAAGGTGTTTGACCTGCAGCTTGAGCGTCAAGACCAGTGTGAACACCGATGATTTGTGCGCCATTTGCAGCAGCTGCAGAAGCAACAGCAGCTTTATCTTCAACACCGATTAAATCGACTTGAGCTTCAGCATTGTTTGCTTTAGATGCATCGATAACGCCCTGGATTGTAGCCATGTCAGCTGCACCCAAAACGGTAGTGATATCACCACCAGCTTCGAAGAATGGAGTTGATTCATAACCACCAGCATCCATAGTTTTAAGGTCAACTAAGATCTTTTTGTCAGGGTGTGCAGCACTTAAAGCTTTAACAAGTTTAAGACCGTTATATTTGATACATGGTGTACCGATTTCTAGAATGTCAACATACGGTGCTACTGATTCAGCTAGAGCCATTGTTGCGTCGAAGTCTAGAGAGTCTAGAGCCATTTGAATTTCAGCCATGTTACATACTCCTTAAAGTAGTAAAGTTATTTTAGTTACACGTGTAATTACGCGGATTCGAACTATATTCAGATATGACGAGAATGTCAATTTGCTAGTCTACCTGATAAATGGGCCACAGAATAGTGAGTCATTCTATGGACCTATTTTACTGCCGTTAACAGTTGAATGAATTAAGCTTCTAATTCAGCCAAACGGTTTGCAAGTAATTCTTCTAAAGATTCTAATGCTTTTGCAAAACCATCAATACCTTCAGCTAATTTTTCTGTTGCCATACGATCTTTAGTATGCATTGCTTCAAAAGTTGCTTTATCCATATTGATTTTAGCAATATCAGAATTTGCTGCTTGCTCAGCAGAAAGTTTTTGTGGCAATACACCTTCTGTTTGTTGCAATTCATCAAGCAGGTTTGGTGAAATTGTTAATAAATCAACGCCAGCTAATTCAGTGATTTCACCTAAGTTACGAAAGCTTGCCCCCATAACTTCAGTTTTGTAACCGAATTTTTTGAAGTAGTTGTAGATT
>ENA-OSET01000873-OSET01000873.1-sediment-metagenome-genome-assembly--contig:-NODE-873-length-32885-cov-8.701353_pt1 | contig 32885 bp, 35 predicted proteins | sample MGYA00237882_ERZ534229 | MGnify/ENA primary metagenome ERZ534229 (study PRJEB26408, sample SAMN06266212) | sediment metagenome | isolation source: Hudson Canyon methane seep mesocosm | place: USA:Hudson... | reverse complement strand
ATTGGTGTTGAATTTACGATTGACTCAAAAGATGATGCCTTAGCTGATGCAGGTGAAACATTTGCCTTGTCATTGGTGGATAACTCATGGGGTGACGATGGTCTATATGAAGATGTTGACTACGGTTCATCTGTGACCACAACGATTACTGATGCAGGTTCAACTAATCCTCCAGAGACTCCTGACACCGGCGCAAGCTTACAGTTATTTGCTGTTGTTGAACGTGAGGTCGAAGGTGATGGTGACAATGGCACCGTTATAATTAAAGAATATGTCAATGCAAATACGATTGCTGAACAAAACGACACTAATGATGCAAATATTACCGGCACCTATGTTGTCTTAGGAGCGAATTCTGATGGTAGTGCAGATTTATCAAGTGGTTTGACAGGTAATGTAACCGTTGCTGTTGGTGCAACTGGAGACAGTGCAGATATCGGTGTTGATTATGTATCTGCTGCAACACGCCCAGCTACGATTGGTGTTGAATTTACGATTGACTCAAAAGATGATGCCTTAGCTGATGCAGGTGAAACATTTGCCTTGTCATTGGTAGATAATTCGTGGGATGACGATGGTCTATATGAAGATGTTGACTACGGTTCATCTGTGACCACAACGATTACTGATGCAGGTTCAAACAACCCTCCAGAGACTCCTGATTCAGCATACACATTCGAAGTATTTGCAGCGAATGTTGATGAACAGGGCGGCTATGTAAGTATATCAACAGCGGCATCAACGATTAATGAAGAAGGTGAAACATCGGCTTATTATGTCGTGCTTGCAGTTGATAGTACGGGTACACCATTGGCATCACAGCCAACAGGTACAGTGGATGTGACTTTTACTAACAATGGCACAACCAGTAATGCTGATTACACAACAAGTACAACAACAGCAACAGTCGGTACTGCATTTAGTTCAACAGCTGTTGACGATGATGATGTTGATAATGGTGAAACGTTCACGGTGTCTTTGACAGCGGATAGTTACAGTGAGGCTGATGATTACGAAACAATTACTTATAATGATGCGACAGTAATCACAACGATTACTGATACTGATAAAGGTAATACACCAGAAGCCGATCCTGTTTTAACACAGTCAAATCTTTCAACAGATGATATTCCTGCTGACTTCCCTGAATCAAATATTGCCTTCTTCAAAAAATTGGATGTGGGCGGTGGTTTAGATGGGGATTTGACCGTTGCAGAAAACGATGAAACTGTCAGTGGCGATCCTGCTGACTTAGGTGGTAAAGATGTAGAAACAGCTGAAGCGAACCTTATCTTTAATATTGAATCACTACCTGATTATGGTGATGTTTATATTGAAGAAGCGGGTGTTTATACCAAAGTTGATACTGGTAATATTGATGCATTAACGTTCTCGACTACAAGTCAAGTGTACTGGGTAGCGACTCATGAGCAAGTGCCTGCTTCAACAGCTGATGGTGCTGCACATGACCTTTCATTTATCAACGGGTTTGATGCCACTGCCGCCGCAGCTGAAGGGCTGGTTGTAAAAGCATATGGCTTAGATGGTGCTGACGCTACCATCACAACATCGTCACAAGATGGTTTAGGTATCGATAGTACTGGCGATAGAATTGGTCAAATTGAACACAATAACGGTAATACCGAAACAATGTTGTTTGATTTTGCTGGTCCGGTGACAGATGGAACCATTGGTGTCACTCATTTAATTATAGGTGAGTCAGGTGGTGAAATTGGTGTTGTTTCAGCTTATCTAGATGGCGAAATCCTTGGTACGTGGACCTTTACTGCGAATAGTACGGCTACCGCTGATTTTTCACCAAACAATAGCAATCTTGATTTTAATGTTGATACCACTTCGATTGGTTCTGGTAACAGCAATGGTAGTGCGACATTTACATTAGAAGGTGTGGTATTTGATCAACTTCGCTTTTCAGGCACAGAGTATCAAAATCAAGATAGCCCAGCAGATTCAAGTGACTTCTTTGTTGCCACTATTGCCTATAATGAAATTGAGGGTGTTGATTTCACCTATTCTGCTACTGATGAAGCTGGCAATACAAGCCCAGCAGTAGTTGTTGAAATTGGTGTTAATAGTGATACAGAAATTCCTGAAAGTATCGACTCTGACATCTCTCCTGCATTAATTGCAGATGTTGGAATTGTTGAAGAGTCTGGTCTTATCACTAATCCTGCATCAGCTAAGGTTGAAGGTAATTTACTTGGTAATGACAATTTACTTGGCATAACGTCTTCTATTAGCCACTTAAATGGTGTTGCTGTTGATGCAAGTGGCATCACAACGATAACCACAGCTGCATATACTTTAGATGTTTATACTCAAGCTTCTGGTACACATGCTGAGGGTGATTATGAATTTACCTTGCTTGATCAAACAGATGAAGGCAGTAACGATTCTTTTGAATTTGATTATACCGTCACTAATGTTCAAGGTAATAGTGCTTCAACCACATTAACGGTTGGTATTGTTGATGATGTGCCTGTTATTGTTGAGGATGCTAGTGGTACACCACTAGAAGCTCAAACATTAGTGATGGTCAATGAAGTGAATGCGGCGCCTATTTCTGCATCATTAAATGTTGAAGTTGGTGCTGATGTTGATGGTGCGAAGATTGATATTTCAGCTAATCAGATTGACCCTGTGGCTGTTATGGGAACCACGTCTGATGGTGTTTCAGTTCAATTGACAAGTGGTGGTCATGCACTGGTATATATCACTATAGATGTCGATGGTGCTGACGCAATGCAAGCAGGTTATTACGCTGAACCAGCGGATACCAGCAGTGTTTGGACGCCTGTATTCACGGTAAGCGCTAGTGCTGCAGATGGTTCATACAGTATTGAGATGCATGCGCCAGTAGACCCAATCTTTACCACAACAACAGTTGTTGCTAATTTGGCTGATGCCTTACAAGGTGGTGGTCATGCTGCTTCATTAATTGCTGACACAGATACCGCTGGCTTCCAAATCCAATTTAGTACTGATACCGGTTCAGAAGTGAACTGGTCAACACAAGGTGTGGGTGTGGATGGTGGCGCTAAAATTGGTGAGGCTGAAACATTAACACTTGAATTCTTACAAGGTGGTGAGACTGCTGAAGTAACATCAGTATCGTTAACATTGGATCATCTTGGTAGTGGTGAAGTTGCCGTGGTTGAGACTTCTCTTGATGGTGTGGCAGTATCAAGTCATAAAGTGACAGATTCTGGTAACGATGCATCTAATTCTGCTACTGATAACCTATTAGTGATTACAGCTTCAACCGATATTGAAACTGGAGATGTAACGGCAGATACGACTGGTACAGCGATAGTTGGTGTTGCTGTCGATACAGATACAGCAACAACAGAAAACGAAGGCGAGTTTTCGGCAGAAGAAACGTCATTTGATACAATCGATTTAAGTTATGCTGCAGACAATACCAGTGGCGACTATCGTGTTGATGCCGGTGGTGTTATTACGGTTGAGTTCAAAACTGAAGCAGATATCACATTAAATTACACAGCGACAGTCATCGATGGTGATTTGGATAGTGTCACACAAGACTTCGATATCATTCTAAACAGTGATGGTATTTTAGAAGGTACTGATGGCAGTGATAGATTAGTCGGTAGTGCTTCAGCAGCAGATGAAACATTCATTATGACTGCGGGCGAAGATGACATTATTGCCGGCGCAGGTACTGATACATTAGTCTTTACAGGTGATGAGCAGGTAGATGATGTAACTCTAACAGATACAGCGATTACCGTTGATGGTGAAACATCTTCACTTTCAGGTATTGATGCTGCTGAGCTAGAAGGCGCCGCTGGCAATGATATTCTTGACGCAAGTGGTTTTACTGGCGATGTAGAGTTAAGCGGTGGTGCTGGTGAAGATACATTGACTGGTGGTAGTGGTGATGACACGCTTATTGGTGGTGCAGATAATGACACATTAGTAGGTGGCACAGGAACTGACACAGTCATAATTGAAGGGTCAGCTGACGCAGATACACTCACTTTATCTGATACTCAGTCTACAGGTGAGGGTACAGATAGTTTATTGGATATCGAACAAGCCGTGATTGATGGTGGTGCTGATGCTGATAGCATTGATGCAAGTGCATTCACTGGCGATGCGATCCTGATTGGTGGTGAAGGTGATGATATCTTAACAGGTGGTACAGGCGATGACACACTTATCGGTGGTGAAGGTAGTGATGTTATTGACCTAACTGCCGGCGGTGAAGATACCGTTGTAACGCTTATTGCTGATGATCCATCGCATAGTTATGATAACGATGCACTTGATATGCAAGGAAGTAACCCCGTAGGTGATATTGATACTGTGACTGGCTTTACAGCTGGAGATGTTACAGGTGAAGAGGATGTACTTGTTATTGATGATCTTCTTGCACCTGCTGATGCCGAAGTAATCGATAGTAATGGTACTGATGCCGGCGGCAGTGCGTTAGTTGAAACCACAGCTGATGGTAATGACGTTGTTATATTAACTGACGTGGCACCAAGTGTGAGTTTAGATACTCTGTTAACAGATGATCCTACTCCTCCTTCATAAATAGCAAGTTAGTATTAAAAAATGGAAAGCACCTTCGGGTGCTTTCTTGTTTTTGGCTGAGGAAAATCACAGGAGTAAGGATGATGTGCGGTCTATTTCACTTTAATATTAAAGGGAATAGAGATTCGTTCACCTGCGCCTTTAAATGGTAATACGCTATGCATTAGCCAGGCCGGGAAGATGACTAATAAACCTGCTCTGGGTTTAATTTGCATGGTGCCGCCAAATTCAAAGCCTGTAATCGGCATTGCTGCCGCAGCTGGACGAGGATCAATAATTTCTAATTGACCATTCTGGCTATAGTGGCGATCTAGAGTGCCCGTGGCGACATAATAAATACCGGCAAAATGATAAGTGGGATGAATATGTGGTGTATTGTAACTGCCGTCACGGTTGATATTTGCCCAGGCAAACATATCAAGCTCTACCTTGTCTAAACGAGGAAGTGGTGCCTTTGACAACATCACTTGAATTGAATCAATCATCATTTTTTCGAGCTGCTTTATGGCTGTATTATCAGTATTAAGCAAGTCATCACCAGAACGCCAACCTGCCACATTACTTTTTTTGTGGCCATCACTATTTTCACCTGCATATTGTTCGAGTTGGTGCAGATAATCGATAAGTTGCTGGTTTAAATCATCTAGATTGGCATAATATCGTTTAAGAATGGGCGTGGGATAGACTAAGTCAAGTTTATCTGTTGATGGTGGTAATCGTTTCTCACTCATTATTAGCAACTTTGTTGATATTAAAGGTTTACTAGCTGAACACTGAAACATGCATCTTCAAGTAGTACAGGTATTGATGTGTTGTTTCATTAAATCATTACCATGATAGATGAGGCAAATTGCTGTAATATTTAAGGCTATGTGAGAGCAAGATTAGATTTAAGCTAGGATAGATTAGTGAGTTTGCATGGTTGGAGTGTCTTGTGTGAGAACACTCAAAATATTGAATAAGGAATAAATATGAGCGGTAGTCTTTTTATCGTCGCAGCGCCCTCTGGTGCAGGTAAAACAACATTAGTAAATGCGCTAGTTAATCGGCAGCCAGAAGTACGTTTGTCAGTATCTCATACCACTCGGCCAGCCCGTGCAGGTGAAGTGGATGGCAAAGATTATTTTTTTGTCAGCCAGGATGAATTTGCGCAAATGCGTGATGCCAGTGCCTTTTTAGAATCTGCCACTGTTTTTGATAATTCTTATGGCACCTCATCAGAGTCAGTTTTATCACAGTTAAAACAAGGCAATGATGTGATTCTGGAAATTGACTGGCAAGGTGCAGAACAAGTACGCAAAAATTATCCAGACAGCACCAGTATCTTTATTCTGCCGCCATCTAAAGCGGCTTTAGAGCAGCGCTTACGTGGTCGAGGCCAAGATGGTGATGATATTATTGCACGACGAATGCGCGATGCTGAAAATGAAATGTCACACTATATTGAATTTGATTATTTAATTGTTAATGATGATTTTGATGTGGCGTTGAAGGATTTAGTGGCTGTTATTTCCGCAAGACGTCACTCGATGACAGTTCAAAAACAAGTGCAGTCGGCGTTATTAATAGAACTTCTGGCTTAAAAGACAGAACTTTCGTAAAATACACGGTTTTCGTTTGGGAATAGAATTCATGGCTCGTACTACTGTAGAAGATTGTTTAGAAAATGTAGATAACCGCTTTCAATTGGTACTGGTTGCTGCAAAACGTGCACGTGAATTATCGAATGGTGCAGAAGCTTTAGTTCCTGAAGATAATGACAAACATACTGTTATCGCTTTACGTGAAATTGCAGCAGGTTTAATTGATGCAAGCATTCTTGATAAAACAAGTGCGCGTGAACATGCTGAAGTAAGCATCGTTAAAGATGAAGAGTTACAAAACGTCGAGTAAACTGCTCGTTGATCAAGATTATGAATCACTATCTGGTTCATTTTTCTGGCATCCATTTAGACACAATAAGAGTTTTTTAAACGGTGAGTGAAAAACCAACAGTTGCTTCAGAACTCGAGCTTGTTCACGATGCTGAACCCTTGCTCACGATTGAAGATCTGTGTTTTGCTGCGTCAAATTACTTAGAAAGCAAACAAGTCGATGATATTCGTCGAGCCTATTACTTTGCTAAAGAGGCTCACGAAGGTCAGATGCGCCGCTCAGGCGAACCCTATATTACTCACCCACTAGCCGTAGCTCATGTATTGACGATGATGCATATGGATAATGAATGCATCATGGCGGGTTTATTACATGATGTCATTGAAGATACCGAAGTCAGCCGTGAAGCCTTAGCGATAGAGTTCAGCGAGGAAGTCGCTTTAGTGGTTGATGGTGTGAGTAAATTAGCCAAAGCCGCATTTGAAACCCAGCAGCACGCACAAGCAGAAAATTTAAGAAAAATGCTGTTAGCGATGTCACAAGATATTCGTGTGATCATCGTTAAGTTAGCAGATCGACTTCATAATATGCGTACTTTAGGGCATTTACGCTCTGATAAACGCCGCCGCATTGCCCACGAAACCCTTGATATATATGCTCCGATAGCTCAACGTTTAGGCATGAACCTGATGCGTTGTGAATTGGAAGACTTAGGTTTTCATGTTTTATACCCCATTCGTTATCGTGTTTTGTCTGATGCCGTGCGTAAAGCACGCGGTAATCGTAAAGAAATTGTCAGTCAAATTACCAATTCTGCACTTGAACGTATGGAACAGGAAGGCTTAACGGCTGAAATTCAAGGTCGAGAGAAAAACCTTTATAGTCTGTATCAGAAAATGGTTAGCAAGCGCCTACCTTTTTCGGAAGTGATGGACGTTTATGCTTTTCGTATCGTGGTTGATGATGTGGATGCCTGTTATAGAATGTTAGGGGTTGTACATAATCTTTACAAACCCGTTCAAGGCAAGTTCAAAGATTATATTGCCATCCCTAAAGCGAATGGTTATCAATCGTTGCATACCGTGTTATTTGGCCCTTATGGTGTGCCGATTGAGGTGCAGATCCGCTCACGTGATATGGATCAAATGGCCGAAGCTGGGGTTGCTGCACATTGGCTCTATAAAACGGGTAATAACGAAGGTAGTAGTCAAGCACATCGTCTCGCTAGACAATGGTTACAAGGCATTCTCGAAATGCAAAAAGGCTCTGGTGATTCTGGTGAATTCTTAGAAAACCTACGTATTGATTTATTCCCAGAAGAGATTTATGTGTTTACGCCAAAAGGCCAAATCATGGCGATGCAACGGGGCGCTTGTGTGGTTGATTTTGCCTATGCAGTGCATTCCGATATTGGTAATACCTGTGTGGCGGCTAAAGTAGGTCGCCACTTGGTGCCTTTAAGTACACAATTAGAAACAGGGCAGTCTGTTGAAATTATTACGGCACCTAAATCACACCCTAATCCGTCATGGTTAAATTTTGTCACCACCGCTAAAGCACGTTCATCTATTCGTCATTATTTAAAACAACTTCGTAATGAAGATGCTGAGTTATTAGGCCAGCGATTATTGACTAAACACCTGCATGTCTTTGCGTGTACCTTAGCCGAATTATCTGAGCAGCGTATTAAGCAGGTGGTGGAAGAACTGGAACTTGATAACTTTGAGCAGTTATTAGGCGAGCTAGGTTTAGGTAATAGATCGGCCTTAGTCATCGCTCAAAAATTAACTCAGAAAGATTCAGCGACAGATGAAGATACCACCGCACCACTGATTATTGCAGGAACAGAAGGGCTGGTGGTTAGCTTTGCTAAGTGTTGTCATCCTATTCCTGGCGATCCGATTCACGGTTTCATTAGTGCTGGCCGAGGCATTGTGGTTCATCAGGCAACATGTAAAAATACCGTTAAATTACGTACTCAGAATGAAAAATGGCTTGATGTAGCGTGGTCTGAAGATATTGCACGTGAATTCCCTGTTGATATTGTCGTACATGCTAAAAACCAACGAGGTGTGTTAGCGACCATTGCTGTAGCAGTATCAGAGACAGATTCTAATATTGATAATGTCATTGTTGATGAGCGAGATGGTGGTTATTCTGATTTACGTTTAACTATCGAAGTCACCGGTCGTCAGCATTTAGCCCAAGTTATTCGACGATTAAGACGTGTTGATCTAATCGAACGTATCACCCGTAAAAATTAATCATTATTTAAACATGGAGAAAGCATAAAATGGCACGTGAAATTATTCACACTTCAAAAGCACCAGAAGCAATTGGCACTTATTCTCAAGCAGTAAAAGTGGGTGACGTTGTATATATGTCAGGTCAAATCCCATTAGTCCCTGAAACAATGACGGTGATTGAGGGTGATTTTGCCACTCAAGTACGTCGTGTATTTGATAACTTAACCGCCGTGGCTGAAGCAGCCGGTGGTAGTTTGCAAGATGTGGTTAAATTAAATATCTTTTTAACCGACCTTAGTTACTTTGGTACGGTCAATGAAATTATGGCTGAATATTTTCAACAACCTTACCCTGCTCGTGCAGCGATTGGTGTCGCTTCATTACCTAAAGAAGTACCGGTAGAAATGGATGCAGTAATGCATTTAGGTGCTTAATATTTAAATGGCTAAAAAGGCTGTGGTAAACACACTTTCTTTATCACAGCCTGTCACAGCCTTAAAAGGCGTGGGAGCTAAAGTAGCCGAACGCCTAGAAAAACTGGGCATTGAACAAATTCAAGATCTTCTATTTCATTTACCACTGCGTTATCAAGATCGTACACGTCTACACCCCATCGGTTCTCTTCGACCTCAACAAGAGGTATTGATTGAGGGCACAATCAAACTCTCAACAATAAAATTCGGCCGACGTCGTTCTTTACTGTGTCATATTGAAGATGGCACGGGATCATTGGTATTACGCTTCTTCCATTTTTCCAATACACAGTTAAAACAATTAGCCCAAGGTGTCACCGTGCGTTGTTTTGGTGAAGTACGTAGTGGACCCTCATCAATAGAAATTGTTCACCCTGAATACGAGATAATAAAAGCAGATTCAATGGTCAGCGTTAATGCTGAATTAACGCCAATTTATCCGACCACAGAAGGCCTTCACCAGCTCAGCTTTCGTAAATTAATGACCCAAGCATTAAGTTGTTTAGATCTCGATAGTTTGCCAGAATTATTGTCCGATGCAACTCGCTTACATGCTGTGGCTGAGACCTCTTTAGTCGATGCTATAAACTATGTTCATCGTCCGCCACCGGATGTTGATGTACAAGCCTTATTAGATAAAAAACACCCTAGCCAGCGCCGCTTAGCCTATGAAGAGTTACTAGCGCAGCAGCTCAGTATGAGGCAAGTACGGGCTGATATGCAGCATCATAGTGCCGTCGTTCTCAAAGGTGATTCTCATCAAAGGCAACAATTATTAGACCAACTGCCATTTCCGCTAACTAAGGCGCAACAGCGTGTTGTTAATGAGATTTTGGCTGATATAAAACAAGCTGTGCCAATGCAACGCTTAGTCCAAGGCGATGTGGGATCGGGTAAAACAGTGGTGGCTGCTTTAGCGGTGGTTGAGGCTGTTTCGGCAGGGTATCAAGCGGTAATGATGGCACCGACAGAGTTATTAGCTGAACAACATTTACAAACCTTTAAAACATGGCTTGAACCACTGGGTATTACGGTGGGTTGGTGTGCAGGCAAACAAACCGCTGCACAGCGAAAAGAAGTGATAGCTGAACTTAGCTCAGGAAATATTCACGTTGCGGTAGGCACACATGCCTTATTTCAAGATGAAGTGGTATTTAATAATTTAGGTTTGGTGGTGATTGATGAGCAACATCGTTTTGGTGTACACCAACGCCTAGCCTTACGCGATAAAGGCCGGGGCAGTGAAAGCTTCCCTCATCAATTGGTGATGACGGCAACACCTATTCCACGCACCTTAGCGATGACCGCTTATGCTGATTTAAATGTATCGGTTATTGATGAATTACCGCCGGGTCGTAGTCCGGTAAAAACAGTTGTCTTACCCGATTCGCGACGAGGTGATATTGTTCAACGTGTACATATTGCCTGTCAGGAAAAGCGCCAAGTCTATTGGGTCTGCACCTTGATTGAAGAATCAGAACATCTTCAATGTCAGGCGGCCGAAGATGCGGCAACAGAACTACAAGATGCCTTGCCTGATTTATCGGTTGCGCTAGTGCATGGGCGGATGAAACCGGCTGAAAAAGAGCAGGTGATGCACGCCTTTAAATCGGGTGATGTAGACTTATTAGTCGCTACAACAGTGATTGAAGTGGGCGTAGATGTACCTAATGCCAGTTTGATGGTGATTGAAAATGCGGAACGTTTAGGGTTGGCGCAATTACATCAATTACGAGGTCGAGTAGGGCGAGGAAGTATTCAAAGTCATTGTGTATTGATGTATCACGCACCGTTATCAGAGCATAGTCAATCACGGTTAAGTTGTTTACGCGATAGTACGGATGGTTTTGTCATTGCCCAACGTGATTTAGAATTACGTGGTCCAGGTGAATTATTAGGTACAAGACAAACAGGTTTACCACAATTTAGAGTAGCCAACTTATTAGAAGACGAAGATTTGCTAGCCGTGATGGCGGCAGCAGCAGATGCTTTTTTACACAGCACACCCGATAAAACACAGGCGTTAATTCATCGCTGGTTTGGACATAAATTAGAATTTGGACATGTATGAGTGAGATAAAAGAGTGGACCCGCTGGCGGTCGCCACAAAAGCGCTTAATGCCGAAAGACTTAGCTTCATGGCTCACAGATACGGGCTCGCTAACAAGACGGTTACAGCAACATAATCAAGCAGATTTCTCCGTTCAGTTATTAGCTAATAGCTGGATGAGAGCTTTACCTGACGAGTGTCAGTTATTAGGTATACCTGTAACTGAGATGAGCTATCAGCGTGAAGTACGCTTAATGGATGGTGATAGGGCCAATGTTTATGCCAGAACAGTGATTCCTTTAGCCACGTTTCAGGCGATGAAACACCGCTTTAATGCTTTGGGTAATAGACCTTTAGGCGAGTTATTATTTACTGATCCAACGGTAAAACGAGGCCCGATAGAAGTGGCCTGTTTAAAACCAGGCCAGTGGTTATATGAAATGGCATTATTAGAAGAAAATATCCGTCCAGAAAAGCTCTGGGGACGTCGGTCATATTTTTATTTAGGCGGCAAAATTTTGTTAGTCAATGAGATATTCTTGCCGACTTTGCTAGAGGAACGGAAGTAATGGAAACATTACAAAGTAAGATCGTACCGTATCTTGAGTTGATGAGGTTAGATCGTCCGATTGGAATTTTATTATTACTTTGGCCAACCTTAGCAGCCTTATGGATTGCCGCTGAAGGCAAACCCGACTTACTGGTGTTAACGGTATTTATTCTGGGCGTTATCCTGATGCGTAGTGCGGGTTGTGTGATTAATGATTATGCGGATAGAAAGGTCGACGGCTTAGTGACAAGAACATTAAACCGGCCTCTGATACGGGGTGACGTATCGCCAAAACAAGCCTTGGTATTGTTTGCAGGGCTTGGCATAGTGGCTTTTTTATTGGTATTGCTGTTGAATTCGCTGACTATTTGGATGTCACTAGGCGGTTTATTTCTGGCAGCTACTTATCCTTATATGAAGCGTTATACTTATTTACCCCAAGTCTATTTAGGTGCGGCATTTGGTTGGGCTATACCGATGGCATTTGCAGCCCAAACAAATACAGTGCCTGCAATTGCATGGTTATTATTTCTTGCTAATATCCTTTGGGCAACGGCTTATGACACCTTTTATGCAATGGCTGATCGCGAAGATGATTTATTGGCGGGGGTAAAATCAACGGCTATTTTATTTGGCGAAGATGATAAGATTATTATTGCTGCTTTGCAGGTAAGTTTTTTGTGTGTGATGCTCATGCTGGGATCTCAGTTAGAGATGAGTTTTAGCTATTATATTGGCATTACTTTGGCTGCAGGCTTGTTTGTTTATCAACAAAAAGTGACTAAAGAAAAAGAAGCGGCACAGTGTATGCATGCCTTTTTGAACAATAATTGGGTTGGTGCCGTATTATTTATCGGTATTGTTCTTCATTATGCAATGAACTAAGACTTGAACGAGGTTGAATGTGAGCGGAAATTTATATACACGTCAGATGGGAGAAGAGTACAACACTATTTTCCGACAGTGCGTGAGCTTGAATACCGAGTTGCATAAGCTTGTGCCATTGGCCAAGCAAATGCATTTACTGTCATCAAATGCGGTTAGTAGTGCAGCCCGAGCAGGAAGTGAAGGCGATGCTTTTCGTGTTTTAACACAAGATATCCAACTCTTGGGGGATGAGGTATCTGACTGTATTGGCGATACACAGAAAGTCATTGCTGAAATAGTTAAACTGGCTTCAGGTTTAGCAAAGCTATTCAGTAATTATATGATTTATATAGACTTGCAAGCACGACTGGAAAATCAAGAGACGGTGACGTCAGCCAAATTCTTTTCTCGCGGTCATAAATTAGTCGCACAAGAATTGAGATCTAATAATTATAAACTCAGCCGGAGTTTGGGCAGCTTGACTAATCTTCTAGCGCCAATCGCGATTTTAGTGAAAAAAGGTGAATATCTTGCTGTATGTTCCTCTGTGGAAGCTGCAAGTGCTGGTGAACATGGCGTAAGCTTTGAAGCTGTGTCATCTATGTTAAGAGAGTTAGTCGGACAATTAGGTCTACAATCAGCACGACAACGATCACTATTACGTGACTTGTCTGATGCGATGGAAAAACAACAAATTAATCAGGGGAAACTGCTTTATGCGCGTTGAACAACTATACAAAAAAAATGCTCATAGCTGGATGGTGATGGGCCGAGATGCCGAGCGACGTGAAGAAGTTATCGATACTAATCATTATTTGGTTCAAAATAATGGCAAAGGCCTATTACTTGATCCTGGTGGTGTTGAAAACTTTTCAGTGGTTGCCGCTGAATTTTCGAAACATTTTGAACTGGCGAATGTGGAAGCAATATTTGCATCTCATCAAGATCCAGATGTTATCTCATCACTGCCTTTATGGATCCAAGCCAATCCAGATCTCATTGTTTATATGCCTAAGATTTGGGTAAGTTTCATTACTCACTTTGGTGTCAAACTGGAAAATATTCGTCCTATTCCTGATGAAGGTGGCGTGATCACACTAGGTGGCCATGATCTTGAAGTGGTGCCTGCGCATTACTTACATTCATCAGGTAACTTATCTGTTTATGATCCACAGTCAAAAATCTTCTTTTCTGGTGACATCGGTGCAGCATTATTGCCAGATGACTCTACAGAACTGTTTGTCACAGATTTTGATGAACATACCCAGTATATGGAATACTTCCACCGTCGTTGGATGCCATCAAATTCGGCAAAAATGCGTTGGATTGCAGAAGTACGTAAACGTGATGTAGAAATGTTATGCCCACAACATGGTGGTATTTTTAGAGGCGAGGATGTTGCTCGATTCTTATCATGGTTTGAGAACTTAGATCTTGGTTCTGCCTGGAGTAATGTACGCTAATAGCGTCACACGTTTTTATGGGACATTAAACCCATGACACAAGTATAGATTGTTATTAATTGGCCTGCTAATGCAGGCCAATTTCGTTTTGGCAGCATCACACTTCATCCCAAGCTACAAGCTACGGGATTAAAATAAATTCGTCCCCTTTTCGTATAAAATAACATTTCTCTCTGTCGAATTTACTACAATTGGAAAAAACATAAATTTATAACTAGGAATCAAGGGGTCAGCCAGCTTGATTTTTCCACAGGAATCAAGGGGTCAGCCAGCTTGATTTTTCCATGATTTATTGGTTTTCTTGTTTTCGTCATATTAATACTCCTAGGCCGTAGTGACTCAATGATTTTTGCGATGTCTACTTTTTTAATAAAATCAAGTTGGCTCGGCTGACCCCTTGATATTTTCCGAAATCAAGTTGGCTGACCCCTTGATATTTCTACTGACTATTTTTATGGGACAATGCACCCATGAGATATTTATTTAATGGATTATTGTTAATTGGCCTGCTGATACAAGTCAATTTTGTTTTGGCAGATAATACGCGTGATAAACAGCAGGTGAAGTACGTTTATGACGGCGATACGATTGTATTGCAAAATGGTGAGCGTGTTCGTTTATTGGGTATTAATGCGCCTGAAATTGAAAGTCGTTATCGTCAGGGTGAAGAGGGCGGTCAGCAAGCTAAAAACTGGTTAACAAGAAAACTGAAACACGGTGTTGTTTTTCTAGAATATGATCAACAAAAGAAAGATAAATATAAACGACGTTTAGCGCATTTGTTTTTAGCCAATGGTGAGCATCTTAATAAGGGTATTGTTAGAGCAGGCCTTGCGACACTGAGCATTATTCCACCTAATCTGGTTTATCTTGATGAGTTGAAACAGGCACAGGACATAGCCTCTGAGCAGAGTTTAGGCATATGGAGTATGGCGTCCTACCAGCCTATATCAGTAGCAGTGTTAGCAAGATCTAAAAAGCCATTAGGCTGGCAACGGTTTTTAGCATCTCCAATAAAGATCAAAACAACAGCTAAATTTAGCCGTTTGGTTTTGACTGAAAAGGTGGATATACGCATTCCACATGAGCACCTTAACTCTTTTCCAAACTTAGAACGTTATATCGGTCAAGCTATAGAAATTAGGGGCTGGGCCTCACGCTCTAAAGGACGTTACTCCATTTTAGTACGTCATCCAAGTGCCATGATTGTTCATTAGCACTATCACGGTGAGATAGTCGAACTATTGGGTGATACGGACAGCAAACTTAAGAATAATGAGAGCGATGAACTCGGTTTCTGCCTGATTCTTTAGCGGCATAAACAGCTTGATCGGCAAAACTGACAAGATGTTGCGTCGTTGTAATATGATTGTTATCACCTAAGGTTGATAGACCAATAGACAGGGTGACAGTGAGTGATTCTGATGGCGACACTGGGAAGGGATTATCTGCAACAATAGCTCTTAGTCGTTCGGCAATCTCATAGGCAGCCTGACTAGTCGTATTAGCTAATAAAATGACAAATTCTTCACCACCATAACGTGCTAAAACATCACTGGTTCTCATGGTGTCATTAAAGATTGCAGCAACTTGCTTCAATATCTCATCGCCGGCTTGGTGACCATGGGTGTCATTAATGTTTTTGAAGTGATCTAAATCAATAAATAGGCAGGATAAAGGGGTGTCATTTCGTTGGGCTAAGGTGACTTCTTCTTGTACCCGCTGATCAAAAAAGCGGCGATTATTGATGCCGGTTAAGGGATCCAGTAAACCCAGTTGTTTGATGTTTTCTTGTAAGCGAGCATTTTCAAGTGAGGCTGACATTACCGCTGTTAAATGCTGTAAAAACTGGGTGCCAATATTCGCTTGGAAGCGATCTTTTTTCAGGCTGCCTAGATTCAAGCTACCCATAAGTTTATTTTGTCGCATGAGGGGGAGGATGGCGACAGAAGCAAGATTAGTGTGGTTGGGAAAAAAGGGCTGGTGAAGTTTAGGGGTAAATTCAGACAAGGTCGGTCGATGGCGAACTTTATAAGTCTCTTTAAGATCTTGTTCACGGTCAATAAACAACAGTCGTCCTTGCCATGATTCCGGAATGGGTTCCGAGCCTAATAAACGTTGAAACTCATATTCAGGATCAAGTAATAGCAGGGTGACTTCGGTCAATTGGAATTGGTCTAAGTGGCGCTCTAATATGATCGATAGAAGATCAAATAAACCAGAACTATTTAATAAACTCAGTTCATATTCTTGGAAATTTTTTTGCTTTTGATCATTACTTTTAGCAATACGTAAAAGAGCATCAAGTTTTGCTTGTAATAATTCAGAATTAGGTGGCATATTAACTGGTCAAATGTCCATTTGGTTCAAGTTATAACTTAATCATGTCTTATTGTGCGAGCAATTGTCCATAGTTCAATTGTTTCTACGCCTTTTTGGCGCAGTAATTTTGCAGCAGCATTGGCGGTATGCCCTGTGGTTAGTACATCATCGATAAGTGCTATATGAGCAGGAATATTTTCATCTGTCAGTGAAAATGCACGTTGAATATTAGTTTTGCGTTGTTTGAAAGGTAAAGACGCTTGTGGTGGTGTGTTTATAGTTTTAGTTAAAGTGTGTTTACTGAGCGGAATTGATAAATGCTTTGACAGTGTTTTTGCGAGTTCTAAAGATTGATTATAACCACGCTGACGTAGTCGCTTGGAATGAAGCGGAATAGGGATTAATAGCTGCGGTAAGGCCCTCGTGTTTAAGGGCTTAACCATTAACTCTGCAAACAGCTGGGCAAGATAAACTTTATCGTGATATTTGAAATCAGCCAGCAAACGTTTAAGTGGATCTTGATAGCGAAACAAGCTGAAACTAAGGTCTTGTTCTAGTGGTTTAGTCAGGCATTGGCCGCAGAGTTGTGCCTGTGGTGTGGGCATGGCACAACGTGGGCAAGCAGGGCCTAATAGAGGTAAATCATTGATGCACGCATCACATAAAGCATGATGTTGGCAATGTGCACCGCAAAGCCTGCAGGGTATTGGTAGCAGATTGCTGTATAATTGTTCGAAATACGAGTTCATTAACTCCGAATCCTTTCAAATATAATGAAGTATCATCATGCCTGAAAATCAAACAGAAACCGATCAAATTATTCGTCACGACTGGACAGGAGAAGAAGTAGAAGCCTTATATGCTTTGCCTTTTGCTGACTTAATGTTTCGTGCTCAAACAGCCCATCGCCAGAATTTCGATCCTAATGCGGTGCAAGTAAGCACCTTATTAAGTATCAAAACCGGTGGTTGTGCAGAGGATTGTGGTTATTGTCCACAAAGTGTTCATCATGAATCTGCCGTCAAAGCAGAACCATTGATGCCACTTGATAAAGTATTAGAAAATGCCGCTCATGCTAAACAAACAGGCGCAAGCCGATTCTGTATGGGCGCTGCATGGCGTAACCTGAAAGATCGCGATCTCGAACGTGTTGTTGATATGGTGACAGGTGTTAAGGATATGGGCTTAGAAACCTGTGTCACATTAGGCATGTTAGAAAATCACCAAGCAAAACGCCTTAAAGAAGCCGGTTTAGATTATTACAATCACAACCTTGATACTTCACCTGAATTTTATGGCGATGTGATCAGTACACGAACGTACCAAGATCGTTTAGATACATTAAGTTATGTACGTGATGCTGATATCAATGTATGTAGTGGCGGTATTGTCGGCATGGGCGAGAATGACGAAGATCGTGCAGGCATGTTAGTTGGCCTAGCCAATATGCCAAGCCATCCACAAAGTGTGCCGATCAATTTATTGGTTAAAGTGGAAGGTACACCATTAGCAGAAAATGACGATATTGATCCTTTAGAGTTTGTTCGCACTATTGCTGTGGCGCGTTTAATGATGCCTAAATCTTTTGTCCGTTTATCTGCGGGTCGTCAAAGCATGAGTGATGAGTTGCAAGCTATGTGTTTCCTTGCTGGTGCGAACTCAATGTTCTATGGTGATAAATTATTAACCACGAGTAATCCAGGTACAGATCACGATCAACAATTGTTTAGCCGCCTAGGCATTAATACCGTGATTGGTGAACATGCAGAACCTGCTAAGGAAGCGTGCAGTCATTAATCCTTGTTCCGTTCGTCCTGAGCTTGTCGATGGATGGTTCGACAGGCTCACCACGAACGGTGAACAATTCTTTAAATCGAGATTAATAAATGGCAAGCCTGCCTTGGACCAAACAGTTAACAGATAATCTAGCCGAGCGTAAAACACTTGGCCGCTATCGTAAACAACGTACACGTCTTGGCGAACAAGGGGTAAATATCGTTGTCGATGGTCAACAGCGGCTGTCGTTTTGTAGCAATGATTATTTAGGTCTAGCAAGTCATCCAGCCTTAAAAAAAGCCTTTATTGAAGCCGTTGAACAAGAAGGCGTGGGCGCCGGTGCCGCTCATTTATTGACCGGCCATAGTCATTATCATCAAGACTTAGAACTGGCCTTGGCTGAGTTTACTGGCCAACAGCGGGCATTACTCTTTTCATCAGGCTATCAAGCTAATATAGGTGTGATTGATGGTTTAATGAACCGTGGTGATGCCGTTATCCAAGATAAACTTAATCATGCTTCCTTACTGGATGGTTCGCGTTTATCTGAGGCTGATTGTTTACGCTATCCACATGCTAATATGGCGTCGCTTCATCAGCGCTTACATAATGCAGCGTCGACAAACCATAAACTCATTGTCAGTGATGGGGTGTTTAGTATGGATGGTGATCTAGCACCTTTGCCCGAGATTATGGCATATGCTAAACAACATCAAGCAGCCGTATTATTAGACGAAGCTCATGGCCTAGGAGTGTTAGGTGAACAGGGGCGAGGCAGTGTTGAACATTGGAATATTGCTCAACATGAATTACCTATTGTGATGGGTACATTTGGTAAAGCCTTTGCTACGGCAGGCGCCTTTGTTGCCGCCGATGAAGAGGTGATTGAAACCCTAATTCAACAAGCTCGAAGCTATATCTACACCACAGCACAACCAGCGGCTATTGCCGCTGCGACCTTAGCAAGTTTAAAGCTGGTGACAGAAGAAAACTGGCGCCGAGAAAAATTACAGTCATTGATTAGCCAATTTAGAACCGGAGCTAAACAACTTGGCTTAAATCTAATGGAGTCATTCACACCAATACAACCGGTGTTAATTGGTGATGATAAACAAGCGCTAGCAATAGGCAAGGTTTTGGAAGAGAAAGGTATTTTAGTGGGTGTGATCAGGCCACCTACCGTGCCGGAAGGTTCAGCACGATTACGAATTACTTTTTCGGCAAATCATAGTGAACAAGATGTTATTCAATTACTGGATGCTCTGGAATCTTTTAATGCACATTAATGTAATAGGCCAAGGCCCTGACTTAGTGATGTTGCATGGTTGGAGCATGAATAGTGCTGTATGGCATGATCTTGCTGAAGGTTTAGCAAAGAATTTTACTTTGCATTTAGTCGACTTACCCGGACATGGTCAAAGTGACTGGCAGCCGGGGGCTTTAGATCTTGAGATCTTAATTGAAAACCTTGCCGCACAATTGCCACCATCAGCGTATTGGCTCGGTTGGTCATTAGGTGGTTTGATTAGCCTCGCTTTTGCCGAGTCTTACCCCGAACGAATGAAGAAACTCATCTTAATGTCAGCAACACCGTGTTTTGTGAACAAGGAAGCGTGGTCAACGGCAATGGAGCCCGCCATATTTCACGCCTTTGCTGATAATTTAGACAGTAATCAAGCCGATACCTTGCAGCGGTTTTTATTATTGCAGGCGCGAGGTTCAGTCCATAGTAGAGAAACAATTCGTCGCTTAGCCGAGCAATTAGCCGTTGAACAGCCTCCGGTAGCACAAGCATTAACAGCAGGGCTTAATTTATTAATCAATACCGATATGCGAACGCAGTTATCAGCACTTCAATGTCCTGTTAAAATGATCTTAGGTGAACGCGATACGCTTATTCCGCAGGCCATGTTAGCAGCGGCAAAAGCATTACATACACAATTAGAAACGACATTACTCACAGGGGCAGGGCATGCACCTTTTATTTCTCAGCCGAGTGAATGTCAAAATGAGATTGAACACTTTTTAAATGACGAATGAACTTCCTAATAAAAATTTAGTAGCACGGTCTTTTGGTCGGGCTGCGGCACATTATGATGATGTGGCTGTATTACAACGTCAGACCGGAGACGAGTTATTAGATCGCCTGTCATTAGTGACATTACAACCGCAACGCGTATTAGATTTAGGTGTGGGTACGGGACGAAATTTGAGTTTATTAGCTCAACGTTATCCTAAGGCTGAATTAGTCGCCGTTGACATTGCACCACCCATGTTAGAACAGGCTAGAACTAGTTTTAAGCAACAGCAAGGTTTAAAACGTTGGTTACCTCAGGCACAAAAACCGATGTATCTAGCGGGTGATGCTGAGAATTTACCCTTAGCTGATAATAGTGTTGATTTGGTCTTTGCTAACCTTGCTTTGCAATGGTGTGACCCGCGCATGAGTTTTGCTGAAATTCAACGTGTATTACGCCCAGATGGCCTATTAATGTTCACCACATTAGGTCCTGATACATTGCATGAATTACGTCAGTCTTGGGCAAGTGTTGATGATTACCCTCATGTGAATATGTTCTACGATATGCATGATGTGGGTGAGGCGATGATGGCAGCAGGCTTAGCTGAGCCGGTTTTAGATACCGATCGTTATACGTTGACCTATGACTCGGCAATGGCCTTGATGAAAGATTTGAAAGTGCTAGGTGCACGTAATGTTAATTCGTCACGACGTCGTGGTTTGACGGGTAAACAGGCTCTGAAAAAAGTCGCCGAGACCTATGAGCAGTTTCGTCAGGACGATCACCTGCCAGCGACTTATGAAGTGGTTTATGGTCATGCCTGGGGCGGTCAATTAAAACAGCAGCATCATAATGGTGAAATACGTATTCCTATCGACCAAATTCAACGTCGTGCTAAATAATGAACAGTATATTTGTGACTGGAACCGATACTGAGGTAGGTAAAACTAGGATCAGCGTGGCATTAATCGAGACCTTGCAACAACAAGGTAAACGAGTGGCAGTGATGAAACCGATTGCCAGTGGCTGTGAATTAACCGATGGCGGTTTACGCAATGATGATGCACTGCAGCTAAACCAACAAGCCGATATATCTTTGCCGTATCAGCTTATTAACCCCTATGCCTTTGAGCCTGCGATTGCACCTCATATTGCAGCCAAACAGGCGAATATTGACATTGATTTAGCACAGATCAAAGATAATTTTGAGCAGATACAACAACACGCAGATGCTGTGGTGGTAGAAGGGGCTGGTGGATGGTTGGTGCCATTAAACGATCATAGCAGCATGGCTGATTTAGCACATCAACTCGGCCTGCCGGTTATTTTAGTGGTCGGTATTCGCTTAGGCTGTATCAACCACGCCCTACTGACAGTTCAAGCCATTGAACAAAAAGGCTGTGTATTACAAGGCTGGGTAGCCAATAATATTGACCAAAATACTGAATCCAGTGAGATAATAACGACATTGAAAGATAGAATCTCTGCCCCTTGTTTAGCTATTGTGCCTTTTTTAGCCACAGCAGAAAAAGCAACAGCGTATTTCAATTTGGAGACTGATAATGATTAGAGTCTTAGTTAGTTTATTACTTGTTCTATTGGTAGGCTGTTCATCGACACCAGACATTGTTGTTGAAGAAGTGGAGACTTATGGCATCAATCCAGAAACCCAAGTAAGAGTCGAACAATGGAAGGCCTTAATTGAATCAGGTTCAACATGGTCGGACATTAAAAAGCTTACCAGTGTGAATGACTTTGTGAATCAGTTTGATTTTGTTGATGACATCAAACATTGGCAACAAGAAGATTATTGGGCAACACCGTTACAGACTTTGGTGACCAAAGGCGGCGATTGTGAAGACTTTGCCATTGCCAAATACTTTACCCTAAGTGCAATGGGCATGGATGAGGAAAAAATGCGTTTAACCTATGTTAAAGCGTTGACCATTAACAAAGCCCATATGGTGGTGAGTTATTACGCCAAACCCAACGCCGAACCCTTAGTGCTGGATAATTTGAATACCACGATTGTACCGAGCTCACAGCGCCTCGATTTATTACCGGTTTATAGTTTCAATGGCAGCGGTTTATGGTTAGCAAAACGGGAGCGTTCCGGTCAATATGTCGATGACTCAACAAGAATCAGCTTATGGCAGGACTTATTACACACCATGGATGTTGAAGCGGCCAATGAAAAAGCGATGATTTGCCTGTATCAATATTATGACTTACCAAACTCTGTGGCTAAAATGAAGTGCTCATAAAAAGTTAGGCTTCCTTGATTGGAAAATAATCAATAGTCTCTGGCTGCCATTGTGGGTATTTATGCATAATCGATGCAAACAATGACGATGCAATAAAGTCGGCTAACCATTGCTGTAGAGCAGGATAAGGTGCCGTATCAAACCACGCTTTATCGGCAAATGCGAACTGACGAATGAACGGCAATACTGCCATATCGGCCAAACTAGCTGTAGCCGAGACTAAATAGCCATTTTCTTGTAAACGCTGTTCTAGATCGGACAAAGTCTTCTCTGCCTGCTGGCGGTAATATTCTTGACTGTGTTCCGGATAACGATCGGCATATTTATAACGATCTAAGAAATATTTAAAGTCACCATCATTATGGTCAATAATGCGTTTTGCTTCGCTTTTCTGGTGATCATCAAGCCCCGTCAACCAGCCATTAGGATCCGCTTGTTCTAAGGCCCACACCATAATATCGATACTTTCATCGATCACCTCATTGTCAGTGGTAATGAGAACTGGCACCGTCGCCTTGGCTGAAATATCTAACAAAGACTGAGGTTTATCTCGCAGCACCACTTCACGTAATTCCAGCTGAAGTCCACTGATGGCAAGTGCAAGACGAGCTCGCATGGCATAAGGACAACGGCGAAAACTATACAAAATGGCTTGAGTCATTATCAATTTATCTTTAATTGGTGGTGTGTAAGGGGTTTAATAATACGGCAAAATGAACTTGGGCAAAGAAGAACACATACATTATAAATATTATTTTATAGCTGCACAGTAAAGCTAGCTGAGCATGCCAATGGATATTTTTTGCAGTATCTACCTGTAACCTATAGCCTTATAAGGACTAATTTGCTACTATTTCTGCCCAGATACTGTCTTTGTCAAAAGCAGGAAAAAGTGCGGTATTAAACTTTACAATGACACGGTTTTATAACAGTCGGGGCATAGCGCAGTCTGGTAGCGCACTTCTCTGGGGGAGAAGGGGTCGCAAGTTCGAATCTTGCTGTTCCGACCAATAAAATTAACTGCTTATATTTTTTGATTTTTCGAAAAATGATGTTTTTATTAAACAATGCATCTTTTTATTAGGGTGTTGATTCATAATTCTTGACTCTGATGTTTTGAAAAAACAGTATAAACTGCATACCAAAGTCGAGATTTTTATATCAGAAGCAATTAACTATCTAAAGAATTAGTGGTAAACCAGTAGCGTAGGTCGAAGTCTTTATCATTAACATTCTGGGAGTATTTTCTAAGTGGAACGGTGAATAATACTTGAACATCCCTATTATGGGGACTATAGTACCCAATTTGGGTATTAACTTGGCTAGCGATATGACATCGACCTCACTTGGTGATTGTTTATTTACCAAAACACAGCAGCGTGTATTAGGATTACTTTACGGAAAACCTGATACGCGATTCTATACGAATGAAATTCTCCGTTTGGCAGAGATGGGACGAGGAACGATTACTCGTGTCTTAGATGGTTTCGTTTCTTCAGGTGTCTTGCTGTCATTTAAAGAAGGGAATCAACGCTATTACCAAGCTAATAGCCAGAATCCAATTTATAATGAACTGGTAAGTATTGTTCGAAAAACATTTGGTATTACAGATGTAATGGGGGCAGCTTTAAGTTCTGTTTCAGAACAAATAGTACTAGCTTTTGTGTATGGCTCTATTGCTAAAGGTGAGGATACTGCCAATAGTGATATCGACTTGATGGTGATCACTGATAGTTTATCTTATGGTGACTTGATAGTAGCATTAACTGATGCTGAGAAAATACTAGCTCGACCAATTAACCCTACAATCTATACTCCATTACAATTTCGCGAACGTGTCGAGAAGGAGAATTCCTTTTTGACCAGAGTGATAGCACAACCTAAACTGTGGCTCAAAGGAAATGATGATGACATTGCAACAGTTAGATAATCTAGTAAAGATCCAGAAGCTCAAGATAGAACCACCTGATCAGAACGAGTTTGATGGTATGGTGAGCTCAGCAAAACGAGGCCTACAAGATGCTCAGGTTGAGGGGCTATCTGAAGAAGGGCGGTTCTCTTTAGCTTATGGTGCTGCTCACGCATTATCTTTAGCTGCAATGCGTTGGCATGGTTATCGTTCGGATAACCGTTATTTAGTCTTTCAGTGTTTACAGCATACTGTCAATCTAGATAATGTTAAATGGAGAGTACTTGATAAATGCCATAATCAACGAAATCTGGCTGAGTATGAAGGCCACTTGGAAGTTAGCCCTCAACTGCTTTCTGAATTAGTTTCGATCACTGAAGAGTTGATAGGGCGGGTCGAAGGTTTAGGGCCGATATAGGCTTTAATAATTATTATTCAAGTGCATTAAAATTATCAATAGATGGACTTCCTAGATTTCATTAGGCAGGCTGTAATTCCAAAAGTACGCTTCCTCAAATTGAGCAGGTAAAGCACCACCTGAATACGAGTAACGTATGTTGGGATTGTAAAATATTTCGACGAAACAAATATCTGAGCCTTGTCATCATTAGGTGTTGAGTAGATGACGGCACATTAAAAACACAATGAATCGAAAAAGTGGTTCTTGATGAAGTCGTACGGCAAATCATTACAGAACATTCGAATGGTGAAATAAAAACTGTAATGGTTTTGACACTCTGTTGAGCTGTAAATCAACCTCTATTGACAAATGTATCAAATTTAGTACAATTTCTGCATGAGCAAAGAAAAACCAATTTATTGGGTGGGAACGAGTCTTAAAGACTTGCTTGCTTTTCCTGATGAGGTAAAACAAGAGGCTGGCTACCAACTGCATCGAGTTCAAAATGGACTTGAGCCTGAAAGCTGGAAACCTTTCCAACAGGTTGGATCTGGCGTTGAAGAGGTTCGTATTAGTGAAGGTAATAATATATACCGAATTATGTATGTCGCAAAATTGGCTAATAAAATATACGTGCTTCACTCTTTTCAAAAGAAAACCCAAAAAACCAGTTTAAAAGACATTGATATTGCAAAAGCTCGATACAAAGCCATTAAAAAAGAGGATAAAATATGAACGATATCGACACATCAATTTCTCACATCACCCCTGAAAATGGTAATGTCTTTGAAGATCTTGGGTTTGAACCAGCAGAAGCCGCAAAGCTAAAAATTAAGGCACAATTAATGAGCCAAATAAGTGAGTGGATAAAGAACAAAAACCTTAAACAAGAAGAAGCATCAACACTACTACATGTTACAAGACCGAGAGTGTCTGATGTAATGACAGGTAAATCGAATAAATTCACAATAGATGCATTAATAGACATGGTAGAGAGAACGGGTAAGCATATTACTGTTCAAGTGCATTAATATGCTCAATAGTTCGGCAAATAATTACCGATCCTTCGACCAATAAAATAAAGCAGGTTTATACTGTCGACACATTCAAATTAAATGTCTACAACAAGAATTTGTATAAACATATCATGCCTTCTGTTTATTGGAAGCTTCTTTCGCGGCTGAAGCCGCTCCCACCGTGATAAATAAACTAGCTTTGCATGAACTACTATATCGCCCACATCTAATGAGCGAAAGAATGCAACTTGATTAATTCCAAGGGTTAAAAAGTTCAGCTGAGCTTTGTTCCATGTCTGATGTGTTTCGTGTGACAACAATACAGTTATTAGCGATAGCTGACACAGCAATGAGCCCATCAATCGCGGGTAGTGCTTTTCCAGCTAGCTCACTCATTGCTTGAACTTGTCCCCATTTGAGAGCAACGTTCAAATCAATGGGGATTATCCTGCCTTCAAAACGTTGTTTTAAATCATCTTCAAGCCACAACTTTAACTTTTTCTTTTTCGAGTCATTCGCTAACTTTTCAACACCTTTTTCAATTTCCCCAAATGTCAAAACACGAATATAGAGTTTGCTTTCATCAATACTTGTAAGCTAGGAAGTGACTTTGTCATTGGGAATTGGTTTTACTAATTCTGATATAACACTGGTATCAAGCAAATATTCATAGTTCAAACTCTCTCGGCAATTCTTTGCTACGAGATAAGTCTAAACCGGTATGTATCAAAGGAGAACTTCTAAAAAAACCAACAAGGTTCGTGTTAGGTGCTGTCATTTCTTTGTAGTCATCAAAAGAAATAACGACCACAGCATTTTGACCTCGCTTAGTGACTATTTGAGGTTCGTCATGCATTGCTTTATCGACCAACTGGCTGAATTTACTCTTTGCATCATGAAATTGCCACGTGTTATTTTCCATTAGCCACTCCTATAAAGACTGGTCTGACTAGTACTTTAGTCCTAGGGGAAAGAATTGTCTACACTATATTGATGTCAAAGGTGCTCCCCCAATTATGAAGCTAAATTCAAGATAAAGGTTTGTATTAGGTTAAAGTTGACATGGTAATGCGGTTGCATTACCATGTTGGGACATTGATATAGGAGATGATAATGAAGTCATCGATCTTAAATAGTGAATCAAAACTAACTGACCGCTACCAAACTACAATCCCTGAAACGGTCAGAAAAGCATTACATTTACATAAACGAGATAAATTGCACTATAGCATTCAGTCTAATGGCGATGTATTAATTTCACGTGCTGAAACGCAAGAGAGTGACCCTGTTCTTGGTGAGTTTTTAAGTTTATTAGCTAGTGACTTAGGTCAGAATCCCCATCGTATTACAGCGTTAGATAGCGACTTTGCTGATAGAGTAAAAACATTAGTATCTGATGTCGATATCGACTTGGATCGTCCTCTTACTGATGAGGATGATTAAGCTTGGCTCAATTAGAGCCACTCGTCATCAATGGGTGGTCACTATTTGTCCACCCTTTATTTTTAGAACAAACTGAATCCCTCATTAAGCAAGTAGAAAAGCTACGACAAAAAGATCCTGTTAACTACAAACAAAAGAATGCTACTAAACGCCTAGCTGCAATTGAAAAACTTGCCTTTGACGTTATCCCTCAAGATCCAACATCACCGGAATACCGGCAAGGAATGACCTTAGGTAGTGAGCACAAACATTGGTTTCGGGCTAAGTTTTTTCAGCAATACAGACTGTTTTTTCGTTTCCATCTCGAAAGTAAAATTATTGTTTACGCATGGGTAAATGATGAAAGTACAAAGCGAGCCTATAACAGCAAGACGGATGCATATCGTGTTTTTGAAAAAATGCTTAAGAGTGGTCATCCTCCTGATAGCTGGGACGGGTTACTAAAAGAAGTGCAATCTCAAAATAAAGGGTTATCAAAAAGCTAATTGAAGCAGAACTTGATTTGTAAAGACGACTAGGTCATTCACTCTTTTAATGGGGGCTAGTATAAAATTCTGTGGATATTATCGTGATATTAAGGGGTTAACTATAAATTGAAGAGCACCGTTATACCCATGAATAAGCACGAAGCCCTCACTATTATGACGCAATTGAAACCTACGCTGGTTGAGCAGTATGGTGTAGTTCGTCTGGCATTATTTGGTTCTACGGTTAGAAATGAAGCTCATGATGAGAGTGATATTGATGTTGTTGTCAGTTTTGACGGTCCATCAACATCACATCAATTTTTTGGCGTACAGTTTTTACTTGAGGATACCTTAGGACATTCTGTTGATTTAGTGACTGAAAAAGCGATTCGATCTGAGTTAAAACCCTATATTGAGCGTGAGGCGATTGATGTCTGATCGTGAATGGTTGTTTTATATTTTGGGCTTTAATCCCAGAATTAGAACTGCTTAAAGCCCAAGCCCATAATAGCCCTGCCGATTCAGTTAATACTTATTTTGCAGGAATGGTGAAATTCAAGCTCTCCTTCTTGCTTGGCAATGATGACAAACGGCACACATGGATGTATTATCTTTTATATGAAAACCATTAATTGGAACGTAGATAAAAACACAAGGCTGATGAATGAAAGAAATATCTCCTTTGAAGATGTTTTGTTTTGTCTTCTATCAGGTGACGTACTGGATGACTTATCGCATCCCAATAAAGAAAAATACGAACATCAACGACTATTTGTTGTCGATATTGATGGTTATGCTTACTTGGTTCCTTATGTTGAAAATGAGGAAGAGATTTTTCTCAAAACGATTATTCCAAGCAGAAAGGCAACAAAGCGTTATTTAGGAGATGAAAATGGCTAAACTGAATTTAGAACCCAGTGAACAAGATATTTTAGATGGATTTGATGCCGATGAATTTCAGTCTGACTTATCTGCCGAGCGTAAGGCATTTTTAGCTGATACGGCTGAAGCAAATCAAAAAAAAGATAAGCGAATTAATATTCGATTATCCAGTAGAGACTTGTCAGCGATCCAAAAAAAAGCACTTAAAGAAGGCTTACCATATCAAACGTTGGTATCGAGTATTTTGCATAAATATGTATCAGGAAGTTTGCAAGATCTCTCTCAAAATAGTAAAAGTTAAGGACACTTGCTGATATATATTTAGTAACTTCCCCACTTCTCTTGGTGAGAGTCTTTCTCGCCAGGTGAAAAACAACACCATAGCCATAACAAAGCTGCTGTTTCAGTTAACACTGATTTTGCACCAGAGCTGGATTGCCACCAGTGCTGTAATTCAAATTCAGTGGCTTGAGCAGCGATGATGCCTATCGTTGAATTATCAAAAGCCTTTTTATATAAATAATGTGTACGTCTAGCATGCACGTCAGCTGAAAACACGGTGATGGAGGGTGTTATGCCCTGTGATTCAAACCAGTGTCGCACCATAACGGCACTTAAATAGGTCCGGTCTTGTGCTGATGCAGGGGTGGGAATGCTAATGACTTTATCGCTGTCCAAATCAAATGAACGAATGAATGCTGCTGATTTGTCAGCAAAATTATCATATAAAGGCTTGATTTGCCGAGTATCAGGCCCGCCAGTGGTAATAATGAATTCATAGCCACCAGACTTATATTCTTTGACTGCTTGAAGTAAAGCGGGTTCACTTAACCAGCCCTCGACAACAAGATAAGGGCTAGGCACGGGCTCTGTTTTAGCTAAATAGACTGCAATATGGGTCCATAATCCAACTAGAAGACTCATTACAATCGTAATGATTAACAATGCTCCCCACAAAGTAGGCAGCCAGATTTGTCGTTTGTTAAACAGGGCGGGCATAAAGCGTCGTATCAGCGTTTATTTATACTCATGTTCATAATAATAGTTGGTGGCTTCAACAAAGCCTTCGACGCTACCACAATCAAAACGGCGGCCTTTAAATTTCACTGCCAGCACTTGGCGGTCTTGAGCTAAGGCTCGTAAGGCATCGGTTATTTGCACTTCACCATTTTTGCCCGGTGGCGTTTTACGCAGGTAAGTAAAAATTTCTGGCGTTAAGATATAACGGCCAATAACCGCCATATTAGTCGGTGCATCTTCTGGTTTTGGTTTTTCAACCATATCGGTGACTTGATAAATACCATCGGCAATTTCTTCACCTGAAATAACACCATAACTTTCAGTGTCTTCCATTGGTACTTCTTCAATAGCAATAATGCTGCACTGATAGCGTTGATATAATGCTGCAAGCTGGCCTAAGGCTCTCATATCATCACCGTCAGAGGGTTTGGCACATAAATCATCGGCTAAAACGACGGCAAATGGTTCATTACCAATCATTGGTTCACCGGTTAGGATGGCATGACCCAAGCCGAGCATTTCACGTTGACGCATAAAAACAAAATCACAGGTATCCATCACGTTACGAATATCATCGAGATATTTCTCTTTCGACGTGCCTTTTATTTGGTGTTCGAGTTCATAATTATTGTCAAAATGATCGGCAATAGCGCGTTTACCACGCCCGACAATAAAACCAATTTGAGTCATTCCCGCTTCAAGCGCTTCTTCTACGCCATATTGAATCAAAGGTTTGCTGACAATAGGTAACATTTCTTTAGGCATGGCTTTAGTCGCAGGTAAAAAGCGAGTACCGTAACCTGCGGCAGGGAATAAACACTTGCGGATTTTAACTGTGGACATCTAAGGAATTCCTTTTCAATTTAGTTTGAACTGAATTATATACTAAAAATGAAACTATTTAGCTAATAAATAAATAGTCATAATTGTGTCACAATAAACCTGTAACAGCACTGTTTTATATCGATCTTTAATATTTTATGGTGTTTTATATGGATTTGTTAGATACTTCGTTTTCAGTAAATAATTATCACCTTAAAAAAGTGATGCCACTACATGGAGAAAGGAATAATAATGGCAACGGATAATATCGTCTGGCACCCACACCCTGTCACAAAATCGCAGCGGTCCAAGCAAAAGAAACAACGCCCTTGTATTATTTGGTTTACCGGCTTGAGCGGCTCAGGTAAATCAACGATTGCAGGCGCAGTCGAACAAAAACTATATGAACTAGGTCATCACACTTATTTATTAGATGGTGATAATGTTCGTCATGGTTTAAATAAAGATTTGGGTTTCTCTGATGATGATCGGGTTGAAAATATTCGCCGCATAGGTGAAATGGCTAAATTATTTGCCGATGCAGGACTGATCGTATTAACTGCCTTTATTTCCCCCTTTCGAGCCGATCGCAGAATGGTACGAGAACTCGTTGAACAAAATGAGTTTATCGAAGTGCATATGAATACGCCGATCGAAACCTGTGAACAACGTGATCCGAAAGGTTTGTATAAAAAGGCGCGGGCAGGTGAAATAAAGAACTTTACCGGTATTGACTCTGATTATGAATTACCTGAAGTAGCAGAAATTACAATTGATACAGCGGCATTGTCGATTGAGGACTGTGCGGATCATGTGATTAACTATCTGCAAGAAAATCAGATTATTTTCAAGTAAAGTACCTTAGGGATTGCAATGCGTTATATAGATGTATTTAATGGTGATGCAGATGGCATTTGTGCCTTAGTACAATTACGATTGGCCGAGCCGCAACAATCAGAGTTAGTGACAGGAATTAAACGTGACATTAATTTATTGAGTCGCGTGACCGCTGAACAAGAGACAAATATCACCGTATTAGATGTGTCTTTTGCCAAAAATGCACAAGATGTAGAGCGGCTGTTAAGCCAAGGTGCAGTAATAAACTATATCGATCATCATCAAGCCGGTGATATTAAAAAACATGCAAACTTAACAACGCATATCGATTTAGATGCCAATACCTGCACGTCACTGATTGTTGATAAATTGTTAGACGGGCAATATAGAGCCTGGGCTATCACAGCAGCATTTGGTGATAATTTAATAGCAGCGGCGATGGAACTCGGTCAGGAATCAGGGTTTACATATGCAGAATTAAAAGACATGAAACAACTGGGCACCTTACTCAACTATAATGGTTATGGTGCTAATACCGATGATTTGTTTTTTCATCCGGCAGCACTATTTGAAAAAGTAAGTGTGTTTGAAACACCATTTTTATTTATTCAACATGATAAAGAAAGCTTTCAACGCCTTGCAGATGGTTATGAACACGATATGGGCTTGGCGCAGCAAGCAACTGTGTTACATGACACTGACTATACCTCGATTATTCAATTGCCCAATGAAGCATGGGCACGACGAGTCAGCGGTGTATTTGGCAATGACTTAGCCAATCAACAGCCAGATAAGGCGCATGCGGTTATTACTGAAAAAGAAGGCGGTGACTTTTTAGTCAGTGTAAGAGCACCATTAAATAGAAAACACGGGGCAGATGAGCTAGTGAGTCAGTTTCCAACAGGCGGTGGTCGAAAAGGGGCTGCAGGCATTAATAACTTGCCTAAAGACATGTTACAACAGTTTATAATCACGATGGACAAGCAGTTTAAACTGGCTTAAATAGAACTTGCTGGACTTAAGCTAATATCAGCAATAGTCTATCTCAAAAACGTAGATATGAATAAAAGCACGGAATAGGATAATACACCATGGCTCAAGGAAAGATCAGGCGTTACGATTCAAAAATAAATGCGATATCTCGTCTCGTTGATAGCAGTATTATATTATTAACCTTTTGGGCTGCAATAGATTTATTGCAGGCAGAGTGGCAGCCGATTTACGTGTGGGTAATGATGTTTTCCGTGATGGCGTTTAATTTCTTTGCCGAATCTCAAGATGCCTATCGTTCATGGCGTGGATTTAAACTCAAAGACGAAGTCAGTACACTTATATTTTCATGGGTAACAGGGATCTTTATTTTAATTGTTATTGATGTGTTGATAGTTAAACAGCATGTTTATGAGCAACCATTTATTGCACTATGGATATTATTAACACCAATCGAACTTATCTCATGGCATGCAATAGTACGAGCTTCCTTAGCATTATTACGATCTAGAGGCTTTAATACTCGCAAGGTAGCCATCTTAGGTGCCACCAATATTGCTTCAAGATTAGAACGTACCTTTTTGAATATGGAATGGAGTGGTTACCGTTTT
>ENA-OSET01000872-OSET01000872.1-sediment-metagenome-genome-assembly--contig:-NODE-872-length-32895-cov-4.528216_pt1 | contig 32895 bp, 25 predicted proteins | sample MGYA00237882_ERZ534229 | MGnify/ENA primary metagenome ERZ534229 (study PRJEB26408, sample SAMN06266212) | sediment metagenome | isolation source: Hudson Canyon methane seep mesocosm | place: USA:Hudson... | reverse complement strand
AGGCTTTCCTTTTAAACGTTTTTCGATACGCTGTTTGATAGCGGTTAAACGCTTCATTATATCCATTAAATTTTGGTCTTTTGTTTTTTTATAAACTTCGTTTAAACTTAATATAAGCGATTTTGCTTCTCTAGATGCCAAAATACGATCACTCGTTGTTGGGAATCTCATTTTTCTTTTTTCGAATTCGATTGCTTTGTTAATTAAATCCATAATCTAGTAATTTAAAGTATTTTGTAATTCTACTATTTTTTCTTGGTTGTTAAATTTACCACCAAAGTAAGAGGTAACAGTGGACGACGTATCATCTTTAATACCTCTTGATGATACACAAAGATGTTTTGCATCAATAATAACAGCAACATCTTCTGTGTCTAAAATTCCTTTTAATTCTTCTGCAATTTGATTTGTTAATCTTTCTTGAACTTGTGGTCTTTTTGCGAAATATTGTACAATTCTGTTCAATTTAGATAGTCCAATTACCTTTCCTGAAGATATATATGACACATGGGCTTTACCAATGATAGGCACAAAATGATGTTCACAATTTGAATAAAAAGTAATATTCTTTTCAACTAACATTTGGTTGTATTGATATTTATTATCAAACAACGCCACTTTAGGCTTGTTAGCTGGATTTAATCCAGAAAAAATTTCGTCAATGTACATTTTAGCCACTCTTTTAGGAGTTCCTCTCAACGAGTCGTCATTTAAATCTAATCCCATGACGTCCATTATTTCTTTGAATAGTGAGGCTATTTTCTCTTTTTTCTCTTGATCAGAGATTTTAAAAGCATCAACTTTCATTGGAGTTTGTAGTCCAGTAAATAAATGGTCATCTCCCACTTCTTCGAACGAGAATCCATTTAATTTTTCTGATATTTCTTTCTGTTTTAATACTACTTCGGTAATCATCTTTCGTCTTTTTTATTTGCTGTGTTTAAGTACTCAAACCTTAAACCAAAGCACGTTATTATCTTTTTGCTATTGAGTTATTTGATATTGATTTTTGTCTTGAACATTTAAATCTTCCTTTTTCAAAGGTTCTTAACTTTTCATGTTTTGTTTTTCTTCCTTGAACCCTTTTTCTCCACATTTTGAAACTACTAACTTTCATTTCTCTACGCATTAAATCAATTACTTCCTGCTCCTTTAGACCGAACTGAAATTGTATTGCTTCGAAAGTTGTTCTATCTTCCCAAGCCATTTCTATAATTCTATCAATTTTTAAACCATCTAGCTTCATTATCTATAGAATTAAATTATTGCGTTATAGAAATCGTAATTTTCTTCATTATCAATTTTTAAATCTAGTAATCTATCAAGAAATTTTTTGTTTTCTTTAAGCAATTTATTATTTTTAAATCTTACAAAATTACCTTGTGCATGTATACTAAAACTATTTGTTTTATAAATATGCATTTGATAAAATGGAATTGCCCAAGAAAAGTTTTGGTGCCCTTTTGTGATGTGAACTAATACACCTTTTTTTCTAATCTCAATATTACCGTAGTTGATGTCTGAAACTGTATTTAAAATATTTTTGAATCCAACACTAACATCGTCAACAATCATTCTTTTAGAGCCAACTCCTTTCATCTTTATAGATTCTAAAAAACTATAGGATTTCCCAACTAAATCATTAATGGTTGCTGTTGCATCTTTATTTTTATATGTAGTATTAAAAATCACTATTCAAATATAGTTAATTTAAAATTATGTTTAACTATATTTAAAAATGATTAAACAATAATTAACAAAATATTAGGTTTTCACTATCAAAGCTTTAGTCGTTGGTTAACAAGCTATTTCTATTCGTAAGGGTGTGTTTTAAAAGTATTCTTTTATTTTCTTTAATGACATCTAAGTCATCTTTCATTCCCCATAGGATGTCCAATGCTTTTTTACGATTTAACTTAATATCTACAATTGGAGTTGGGTAATTTTCTCCTAAAATGAAATTATTAAATTGCTGATCTAAAGGTGTCATTAAGTAAGGCTCATGAATGAAAGCCGTTGGTAATTTTGCTAATTCTGGAATCCATTTTTTAATAAAAGACGCATCTGAATCGTGTTCTAAACTATTTTTTATTGGATTATAAACACGTAAATCATTAATGCCTGTTTCACCTGCTTGCATATTTAATTGCGGAAAATGAATGCCGGGTTCAAAATCTAAAAATAGTCTAGATAAATACTGAGAACAATCTTGCCAAGGTTGCCAAAGGATATGCGTAAAGAATGATACCAACATAGAGCGCATTCTAAAATTAACATAACCGGTTTCAATTAAACAGCGCATAGATGCATCTATTAAAGGAAATCCTGTTTTACCTTCTTTCCACGCTTTTTGATAGGTTAAAGAAATACTCTTTTTTAATTTATGAAATCCTTTATTTAAGCTTGCTTCTTCCATGGTGTGCTCCATTTCAAATTTCTGTATAAAATGTGCCTGCCATCTTAATCTTGATACAAATGCCCCTAAATGTCTTTTATTTTCGTCAGTTTTTAAGGCTAAAGCTTTTTGATATATTTGTCTTATGGATACATTTCCCCATGCAATGTATGGAGATAATCTGCTACAGCTTTTTCTAGATAAGCTAGGTTTAGAAATATGATACATATAATTTTTATGTCTTTGCTCAAAAAATGTATCTGCATATTTCCATGCCATGGTAACTCCACCTTTTTGAAAATTATGTTTGGTAGGGGTAAGTAAATCAGTACATATAAATCCTTTTTCTAATTTTTTAATTTCTTCATTAGATAAGAAATGTTCTGGTTTAAGTGGGGTATTCTTTTGGGGTTGGTGCATATAATCTTGCCATTTGTCTAGCCAGTCCAATCGGTTTAATAATCCTCTTAAAACACCATTATTACTGTTTTCTTTCCATTGTATATTATTGTTTCTGCAATATCTTGTAAATTCTTTATCTCTATTATAGGTAATTAATAAGCCTGTTTCTTGATGGGAAAAGACCGTGTGAATTTTATAATTATTTTGAATTTGATTAACTGCATTAATAACTTCTGTGGTTACTGAAAGAATTTTAGTATTGTAATTGGCTAGTTTTTCATTCAAATCTACAATTGATTCTTTTATAAAATTCCAATGACGTTCGTCATAATGAGGATCATTAATAAGAGCGTTTTCAAATACATAAAGCAATACTATTTTCTTGTTAGAGTGTACAGCGTTAAAAATTGCTTCGTTATCTTCCAAACGAAGGTCTCTTTTTAACCAAACTATATTAATTTCCTCTCTTTCAGCCATCGTCTAATTGATTAAAAAAAAGTTCTGCATTTTTAAAATGGATTTCCTTTTTCTCTTGTGTCATTTTGTCAAAAGTTCGAATTAACATTCCTAATCTTGGATTACTTAAAAAGAAGTCTCTATGTTTATCCATAAAGGCCCAAAACAAGCCATCCCAAGTTTGTTGCCAGTCTCCTTTTTTATAATTACTCATTTTCATGATATAATTACTACTGCTTATGTAAGGTTTAGTACTCATTAATCCTCCATCTGCATATAAGCTCATTCCATATACATTTGGCACCATTACCCAATCATAAGCATCAATAAATAATTCCATAAACCATTGATATACTTCATCAGGGTCAAACTCACAGAGCACCATAAAATTTCCTAAAATCATTAACCGTTCTATATGATGTGCATATGCAGTTTGATTTACTTTTTTGATAACATCATCTATAGGTTGAATTCCTGTTGTACCGTCATAAAAAGATTTTGGTATTTTTCTAGAGAATTTCCAAAAGTTTTTAGTGCGTTCTTCTGTTCCTTTAGCTTCATAAACACCTCTTATAAATTCTCGCCATCCCAATATTTGACGAACAAAACCCTCAGTTGAATTAATGGGCACATCATTTTGTTGTGCATATTCGATAGCTTTATCAATCACCTTTTTAGGGTGAAGTAATCCTACATTAATTAATGGTGATAATAAACTATGGTTCAGGAAGTTTTCTTCCTTAACAATAGCATCTTCATAAGCACCAAATTCATGAAAACGAACCTCAAAGAATTGCGTTAACCAATTTTCAGAAGATTCAAAATCGATTGGATAGACAATTAGGTCATTAATTTCTCCGTAATTCTGAGAGAAATTTTCATTAACATATTTCACAGCATCATTATGATATTTTGTAGCTTCCGGAAATTGAATTGATGGTGGAATTTTATTTTTTGGATATTTCTTTCTGTTTTCAGAATCAAAAGTTAATTTTCCTCCCGTAGGATTATTTCCATCCATTAAAACAGCTCTATTTTTTCTTTCACTTTTATAAAAAGAAGTTTGAAAGAACTTCTTTTTTGTTGGTTTGAAAAATGTTGATAATTCTTTTTTAGTGTTGATAAACAAAGGATTGTCGTACCAATTAATTTTCAACCCTCCTTTAGGTTGATGAATATGCTTTTCTAGCCAATTGTCAATAGGATCTATAATATGAATTTCAGAAATACCATCTTGGTCTAGTTTTTTTAGCAATTTTCGAATATCGCTTAATTCATCCTTAGCATTTATATAAGTTACTTTTATATCTTTTTTTAATAGATAATTTTCATAAGCTTTCATTGTTGCTCTATGAAACGCAATTTTTTGTTTGTGGAATTTATATTGAGTAAAAAATAAATATTCTTCAATTAAAATGACATCTTCAGCTTTCTCTAAAATTATCGAATTTTTAAAAAGTTGATTTGGGAAAATTATATGTGTTCCTATTTTACTCATTCTAAAATAAAGTTTTTTCTAACCACAGTTTTCTAAATTTATGATTGTTATCGTAACGTTCTGCTTGCAGTTGTGTATTAAATTTTCGGTCTCTAGGATCATTTCCAACTCCTGCAACATACATCCAATTTCCATAATTGCTGTGAACGTCATAGTCTAATAAAACAGATTCAAAATATGCTGCTCCAATTCTCCAATCCAATAAAAGTTCTTTTGCAAAATAGGAAGCTACATTTTGTCTTCCTCTATTGCTCATCCATCCGGTTTCTTTAAGTTCAATCATATTGGCATTCACAAAATCATCTTTAGTTTCACCATTAATCCATTGTTGGATGTTCTTTTTATCAGCCTTCCATTCATAATCTCTATCTAAAATACCACCAATTTTAAAGATTTTAGCATCATATTTTAAGGAGATATATTTGAAATAGTCTCTCCAAATTAACTCAAAAATAACCCAATAGGTAGATTGATTTTTACCAAATTCCTCTTCATAATTTTTTACATTCCAATAGATTGTTTTGGCAGAAATACTGCCATTAGCCAACCAAGGAGAAAACTTTGTAGAGTAATCATTACCCACCAAACCATTTCTAGTTTTCTTGTAATAACTAACTTTTTTACTTTCAAAAAAATAATAATTCATTCTTTCTAATGCAGCGGTTTCTCCACCTTTAAATGGGAATGCAGTTTTGTTGGTAATATCAAAATCATCGAAGCCTAATTTTTGTAAAGTTGGAATTTCTGTGTGATTCTGAACTAAATTGTCTTCTGATAACTTTGATACACTAACTTCTTCTGAAATGGTAACATATTTTTCTAATTTTTTTCTAAAGCCCGTAAAAATATCAGGTATATTATGAAAATCTTTAGAAACTGTTTCTGGGTGATATAAAAACTGATCATAATCTTCTATAAAATCAATCGTTTCATTTAAAGACTTTTTGATAAAATGGTTTGTTTCGACCTCTTCTCTCGTCCATTCTTTTTGCGTATAAATTTTATCTACAGATAAATCATCACACAATTCGGGAATTTTATTTTCTGGAGGATCAAAATAGGTAAGAAGTGTAATATTTAAATTTGCGAGATTTTGTTTTAAATTAGCAATGGTTTCAATTAAAAACTGTGCTCTAAATTTTTCAGTTTTCTTAAATCCAAAATTGTCTTTTTCAAAATATTTAGGATCAAAAAAATACACAGCAATTATATGTTGATTTTCATCAATTGCTTTTTTAAGAGAAATATTATCATATACTCTTAAATTATTACGAAACCAAACTAAGGCTTTTTTTATCTGTTGCTGCTGCATTTTTTACTACAATATTTTACGTTTTCCCAATTCTTTTCCCATTTTTTACGCCATGTAAATGGTCTATCACAAATAGGACATATTTTGGTTGGTAGGTTTTGTTTTTTCAAAAGCTTATCATTTTACAATTTTATTTATCATTCCGTTAAAAATAAACCAGTGAAAGGGTACAACCGCATACCAATACAATCTACCAGCTAATCCAACAGGTCTAAACGTTGCAGTTTGATTTAAAACACCATTTTCAATTTTAAATTCTAACCAAGCTTCACCAGGTAAAATCATTTCTGCGTAGAGTAGGAGTTTACCTTTTTCTTTATCAGCATAAATAACTCTCCAAAAATCTAATGCATCGCCTGCATTTAATTCTGTAGGATGTCTTCTTCCTCTTCGCAAACCGGCACCTCCAAAAAACTGATCTAAAAATCCTCTAATTTTCCATAAAATAGTTCCATAATACCAGCCTGTTTCTCCTCCAATTGCCCAAATTTTATCTAAGGTTTTTGTTTTGTCTTTTATGTTTCTCTTTTTTAAATCTTTAAAACATCCATACTTTGGGACATTTATAAATTCATTCACATAATTTTTTAATTTTCCACTACTTACATAGGAATCTTTCCAACTAGAAATGATACTATTTTGTTCAATCTTTTTAAAGGCTAATTGAACTGCTTCTTTATAAGTCATAGGGTTAACACCTAAAATTTGATTGATGTTGCTCTTATTACCAATAACTTCTACACCCATAGAATTTACCAAAGAACTTGCCAGTTTATAAGATGTTGAGGTAACAAAATATAACCAATAGGAGGACAGTTTTGGTGTCATTACAGGTACTGTTAAAATCCATCTTTTAAGTTTTCTTACCTCTGCAAATTGTAAGAGCATTGTTTTGTAAGTCAATACTTCTGGGCCAAAAATATCATAAGAGGTATTGTACAATTCTTGCTTATCTAAAGAGTTGTGTAAAAATGATAAAACATCTCTTATAGATAAAGGTTGTGTTTTTGTATTTAGCCATTTAGGCGCAATCATAGCAGGTAGTTTTTCTACCAAATCTCTAATAATTTCAAAAGAAGAACTCCCTGAACCAACTATGATACCTGCTTTAAAAGTGGTTAAGGCGTAATTGCCTGAGCTTAATGTATGTTCAACATTTTTGCGAGACAATAAATGTTTGGATAGTTTTGTATCGTTTGTAATACCACTTAAATAAATAACTTGTTTTAAATTGGTAGTTTCCGCAAAACGTTTAAAGTTGAAAGCACATTTTTCTTCTAAAATATGAAATTCTTTGGCTGAATTAGACATAGAATGTATCAAGTAATAAGCAATATCTATATCTTTTGGAATACCTTCTAAAGAAGCTGCATTTAAAAAGTCTGCTTCAATTAATTCAATATTTTTTTGTTCTTTAAAGTAATTTTCAGCTCTTTTTTTATCTCTTACAGGACATATAATTTTATGACCATCATTTAATAACAAAGGTATTAAACGCTTGCCAATGTAACCAGTAGCTCCTGTAACTAGAATTTTCATTTATTTTATAGGTTTAGGTCTTTGATATGAAAGTTGCTTCTTAAATTTAGGAATAGCATACGTATCTAAACCATTAATTGTAGCTACATTTCCTTTTGATAAGTTGATGAGGCCATCTTCTTGTAATATCTCATTTTTAACATATAATTCCTGAATTTGAGCAACAATTAACATGACATCGTTAGACGGTACATAAACTTCTTCAACAAATTTCATGGCCATTTGTACTGGCGCATTTTTTACAAAAGGTGCTTTAAAATCTCCTTTAAATTCTGGCTCTAAAACGGTCATGTCAAATTCAGATATATCATCAGGATATTTAGCCGAGGTATGGTGAGCATCTTCAATGACATCTTCCCAAATATGATTAATTGTAAAATAACCAGTTTCTTTTAAGTTTCTATGTGTGTTTCTTGGAACAGTAGTGGGTCTTAAAACAAAACCTAGTGTTGGTGGATTTGACCCTAAATGAGTCACAGAACTAAAAACAGCAACATTTGTTTTTCCGTCAGTAGATATAGAACCTAGCAGATTTGCTGATTTAAAACCTGAACAGCTATTTATTAAGTTTATTCTATAAATTTTGTTTAGGCTATTTATGTCTTGTTTATTAAAAAATTGCATCTAGAAGTATTATCTGTTCATAACAAAGATACAATTTGTTTAAGTTAGTGTTTGTTTTGTTAAACAAAAATTAAGTTAAAGTTTGATTAAAGAGAGTTTTTTTATATGAAGTTATAGTCTCTAATTTTTTAACCAAAAGAATGATACATGTCAGATTTAAATATTTTTAGTAGTAGTATTTTCTTATATGGTAAATCAAATAAAGCGAGAAGAGTTGAACAATTTGTTCAACTCTCACTGTTTAATAGATGATTTCCTGCTAAAAATCTTTTACAAGATAAGAGGATACAACCGATGATTGTGCTTTGTATGGATTTAATATCATATTAGTACCTAAGGCTGTCAAACAAAAGTTTTTTGCGTAGTTTCCAATGCTATTTGTGCTTACATTTCTGTTACATAATCACCAGCCTTAGAGCCTGTAATAATTTTAAATCCTATGATATAGAATCATTGGGACTAAACCTTGCTTAGTATCTGTATAGTTTGTAGTTGTAGCAGAAACATTGTCATCTTCAGAAATTATAGCGGTCATCACTTCATTTTGACGATTAAAATAAATTTATATGTCCCTTTGAAATAATCTACCCTTTTAGAGGGCTTACAATTAATAAAGGTGAGCTAAAACAAAAACCACAAACTTTTTTTTTATTTTTTATGGTTTAATTAATAATTATTTTTTTTGATGATTCATTGCCATCACTTTTAAATCGAACTAAATAAATTCCTTGATTAAGAGAGGTTACGTTTATAAGATATTCATTGTTTTGAACATCGTTAAAACTAGTTTTTATAATTTGTCTTCCAGAAATATCAAAAACTTCTACTGTTAATTTAGTGAAAATTTCTTGAGTAGTTATTTTAATTCCTTGTCGTTTTGCATAAAAAACTTTAATATTTTCAATCAAAGTATTTTTTGAATTTAGGGTATAATTACAGCCATTAAATACATTGTAAATATTTTGTTCAGAACTTAATATTGTTTCAATTCTGTTATTATTTGCAACAGTTCCACAATTGCTATCAGGAGTTTCTTCGTTACCCCAACCTTGACCATTTAAAAATTTATATTCAAAAGTAATTGGGTAATCGGCGGGTGTTGGTAACCTCAATGTTGTACTATAAATGTTTTCATTTACGTCGGATAGATTAAAGTTATCTGGGCTCCAACCATTAAATTCTCCAGCCATATAAATACCATCTGCGGAAATGCTGGATTCATTGGACATGTCAACATTAAGAGTTACTGAAAATCCAGTACCTTCTGGATTACAACCGTTAAAGGGAACAGTTTCTAATATTACATCATTTCCAGAATCATTTATGTAAATAAAACGATTTCCATTTGAAGGTGCACAAGGGTAACTTGCCTGTTCTTCTGTACCCCAAGCATTTCCATTTAAAAATTTATATTCCTGCCAACCAGAATTTAATTGAACAACTGTTGAATATATATTGGTATTGCTCTCTTGTGTCAATTCGGTAGCGTCTGTGGACCATCCATTAAGCGAGCCTACCAGATGAACACCGTTTTCACTTACAGTTTCGTTGGACATATCAACTCTTATAGTAACGTTTACTTGTGAAAATATTTGAGTATTAAAAAATAATACTACTAATAATAATTTGATTGTGTAATTTTTTTTCATGAATCTAAATTTAAATGATTAATATATTAGTGTTTGAATTGCATGTGAAGCAATTGATAATGATACTTCACGATTATTTACAATTAATTTATAGTTGATTTCACTGTCAGTTTTGTTCATTACAACCGTTGTTATTTTACCATCTAAGTTTTGAAAACTGGTGGATTCTAAAGTACTTCTTGTACAAGTAGTACTAATTCTTTTGGCGTTAGGTTTTATAAATTTAGAAAAGTGACCAATGTAATAATAAGATGGTGTATAAATAAGTTCCTTAGTTCTTAAATCAGCATGAATGGGAGCAAAGCATAAATTGTTTACGTGATTTGGTCCTCCAGTTTGATCTAACAGAATATTCCAATCGGTCCAACCAACAGTACCACTGTTAAAATCGTTAATCATTGAGCTTCCATAACGCTCTGCGTTAGACCATCTGTTATAATGATTTTCATCAAATGACTCTTGACACCCTTCAGTAAATAATAAATTCTTATCTGGATAAGATTCTTTTATATTTTTCAGATTATCATATTTAGGTTTTCCACCAGTCCATGTTTCATACCAATGAAATCCAATTCCCCAAGCATATTTTGAGGCCTCTGGGTCATCAAAAATGGTGTTGGCTCTATGTGATATCAAATCTCTATTATGATCCCAAACCACAATATTTTTATCTTGGAAACCTACTTTTTCGAAAGTTGGACCTAAATAGTTTTTTAGAAAATCTTTTTCTTCTTCTGCCGTGTATATGCATGATTCCCAACGTTGTTTTGCCATCGGTTCATTTTGTATTGTAACTCCCCAAATAGGAATTCCTTCTTTTTCGTATTCTTGAATGAATTTCACAAAATAGTCTGCCCAAGGTTGGTAGTATTCTTTTAAAAGTTTACCACCTTGTAACATATTTTTATTTGATTTCATAAAGGCGGGCGGACTCCATGGGCTAGCGTAAAAAATCAAATCTTCACCAATAATTTTTTGTGCTTTTTTAATCATTGGAATGCGATGTCTTAAATCTCTACGAATAGAAAAACTTTTTAATTTAGGGTCATTATCATCTACATAAGTATGACTCTCCGAACTAAAGTCACAACTGTGAATACTCGTTCTTATAATGTTATAATTATTGCCAGTATTTCCATAGTAGGCAGTCAATAATTCTTCTTGTTTGTTTTTAGGGAGTTTTGCAAAAACTTCTGCTGAGGCGTCTGTAATAGCACCACCAATTCCTAAAAAAGATTGAAATTGTTTCTTTGGATTTACTAAAATTGCAATTTCAGTTTCTAAAGGCTGTTTCATATCTGTAAACACCTTTTTATCTGTTAGAGAAATCTTTAAATTAGTGTTTTCTGTTGTGGTGTATATTGTTATATTTTTTGCTTTAAATTCTTCTTTTTCAGGTTTTAATTCTTCTTTCTTTTTGCCAAAACAAGACGTAAGAAATACAATACACACAATATAAATTGTTGTTTTTTTCATAAAAGATATTTTTAATTTACCAGACTAATGTTGCCACTGAGCCTGCTGGTAGGGTCATGGAAATTGGTTCTTGAGGGACATTAATATTAAAGGATTTTTGAATATCTGTGTTATTTAAAACAATAACTATAATTTTATCTTCAGGAGTTAAAAAAGCCACATTAGGTAACTCTAGAGATGTGTTACTTTCAATTCTTATTGATCCTTGAGGTACGTATTTTGATGCATGTGCAATTATATAAAATGCTGAGTTTTTGGTTACATTATTTCCATCAATAGTTAATGCCCCTAAACATTCTGTACAACCACCATTTGTATAGGGTTTATTTTCTGGGTCGGCTGCAAGATTCCATTCTAAAATGGTTTTACTCCAATTTCTTGATGCACCGATTATTAGTTCGCGAACATGCCAACGAATATCCGCAGGGAAATCTCCAGGCGCTTGAACCCATTGTTCTGTAAAATAAACATCTTTATCAGGATGGGCATTTTTAACAAAACTCATATTGTCTATTGTACCAGCATATAAATGAAAAGCAGAACCAGCCACATATTGTTTTATATTATTATCATTTAAAATTGAAATAGGGTAATTAGGATTGTCTAAATTATGGTCAAAAAGAATAATTTTAGTAGTTATTCCTTCTGTAATAAATAATGGACCTAAATGATTGCTAATAAAATCTTTTTGTTCATTGGCTTCCATTAACATACTAGGATTGTTATATGGGTTTTCTGGTTCATTTTGAACGGTTATAGCCTCAATAGCTATGCCTTCATTTTGCATTGCCTCTATATATTTAACAAAATAAGTAGCATAAGAAGTATAATATTGATTTTGTAATTTACCACCAATTGAACTTCCGTTTGTTTTCATCCAAATTGGTGCAGACCAGGGAGTTGCTAAAATTTTTATAGTAGGATTGATTGCTACAATATCTTTTAAAACAGGTATTAGATTAGAGTTATCTGCAGATATTGAAAAGTTTGTTTGATTTGTATCCGTTTGCCCTGAAGGTAAATCGTTGTATGAAAAAACGTTTGAATCTAAGTCTGATGCACCAATACTTATTCTTAAATAACTTACACCGATTCCGTTTTCTACAGAAAATAACTCCTGCAATAATTCATTTTTTGCTGAAGAAGACATAGCGTTGATATGCATTGCGCTTCCCCCGGTTAATGTAAAACCAAAGCCATCCATTGATTGATAGGTTTCATTTTCTGAAACATTTATGGTAAAATCAGTGTTATTTCTAATAGGAAAAATATTACTTTCTTGCTTAGTAAGTAAATTTAATTTATCTGGTGTTGTCAAATAAACACTCGCAGAAACTTGCTCAATTTCTGGGGGAGGATAGGTTTTAAGTGTTGCGTCTTCACAAGACGCTAAGGTCATGACAACCATGAATAATGTAAATAGTTTTATCATTATTTCGGTTTTTTTTATAATTTTCATTTTTTATAACTTTAATTATTGTTTTTCAAATAGATAGGTGCCACTATTGAAATTATTTTCTAATTCTATTGTTACCTCATAAGAGCCATCCTCAGTAATATTAATGATATTTGAACCACCTCCATTAATTAGATTTCCACTTAAACTATTTGGTGTATCAGAACCAAAATCTAAATCCCAAGGGCTAATGAATTTCATATCATAGTTGGATATTAAATTCGTTGTAATTTTATAAGTATTTGGGTGCACGTAAGTCATAACTAATTCATCACGAGTATCCCAATCGTTCCAATGAAATAGTTTTAAATTATAATATGTCCAAGTTAGTTTAGCAGCATTAAAATCAAAATATAATTTGAGTGATCTATCACTATTTAAGGTAAAAGATGCATTTGAGTTTTCTAAAAGAAGTACATCGTCAGAAACTTTATCACCATTTGGTGTATTTGAATTTGCTAAACTTGATGCAATGGAATAACTTTCTCCTGAGCCATCTGCTAAAGAATTTAGAGTATAGGAAGTAGAGGCTTGCATTGGTATAAATTCATCTAATTGAAAGGAATCACCATCTTTTGAGAACTCTTTAATCATACTTCCATTTTCAAATAGGAATAAAGAATTTGGAGCTGTAATTGGATTGATTATGGTGTTATCTCTTTCAAAAGTGTAGAAATATCCATTTGAGTTGAGATTTAACGTAACTATAAATTTACCTGTTTCATTAGAAGGGATATCCTCAAAGCTCACACCTTGTGAAGCTGCATCATTTTCAAAAATAACTGTATTTTCAGAACCTACAATTCTTTTTATTAAGTAAGCCCAATCACCATTTGCTCTAAATACAAAACCGCCAGTATTTACCAAATCAACTGAGTTTTGCCAAATACCTTGGCCTATATAATTTAATGATTCATCACCACCCCAACCTCCTGAGATTGGATTACCGACCATACCAAAATAATCAATCTTTAGTAATTCATAAGTGTTATTATCGAGATTAATTTTAATTCTATAAGTGCCATCTAATTCTGCAGTAATTGGATTACCAGCTTTTTCTATTACTCCATTTTCCCCACCATATTGTAAGCTGGGTACAGAATTTTCACTATAAAATTCAAAGGTTCCACCAGCTTTTAAACTCGTGTAAACTTCGTGTATATTGGATAAATTACCATTAGCATCAGTTAATCTTTTAAGTTTTATTGCATCTTCTAAATTTCCGTTATCTTCAGTTGCGCTTCCAGATAAGAAAAGTTGATTTGGTATAATTTCATTTTCAAATCTTTTAATTTTTATGATACTAGATACTCGAGTTGACTTACTTAAACTATTTGCCTTTACACTCCATATTATTTCTGATTCTTGATTGGCAGGATAGCCTGCATAAGATAATATTTCGTCAATTTTTTGATATGAAATTATTGCAGTAAGGTCTTTACCGTTACTTGCAGAACTAAATTCATATAAAGGTTTACTGAAATTAGTATCACTTGTTTCATGAATAGAAACCTGATATGAAACCCCAAATCCAACCGAAGATTCTGCTGCTAACCAGCTAAAAGTAATAGTTTCATTTGGCGTTATTTGGTCTAGTACAAAGCTTTGGTTATTTTCTGGAAGTTCAATAACTGGAGTACTTAATTCCCATAAACCTTCAGGTTCTAAATTACTTTCTTGCTCACATGAAATTATAAAAAAGGAAGTTGCTAGAAGTAAGATTATATTTTTACTGAATTGTTTCATTTTTAAATCTTTTATAGTGGGTTTTGAACTAATGCAGGATTTCTATCCATCTCTTGCTGAGGTATTGGAAGTAATTTTTTTGCTTCGGTTATATTATAATTTATGGGGTTACCTGTTCTTAAATCAATTTCTACTAAATTATTCATGGTGGTCATTAATTGTTTGTTTCTAATTAAATCATCCCATCTATGTCCTTCCAAGAATAGTTCTAATCTTCTTTCTTTTAAAATTATATTCCTTAAAATATCTTTTGATGATTGTTGTGCTTGAGTTAAGCTTGGCAGTGCAACTCGATTTCTAATTCGATTGACTTCAATTACAGCTTGACTCAGTTGATTAGATTCATTTAATGCTTCAGCTTTTATCAATATAATATCTCCAAGGCGAAGTAAATATTGACGGTCTGCACTTGCAAAACCATTGGCATTTTTCCATTTATAAGAAAACGGAATTGAAGTTCCTGAAATATTCCCCCAATATTCATCAACCCAATTCACGCTTTCAAATAATATTGAGGCATTTTTTCGAATATCATCTCCTTCATCATTAAAGGTATTAACAATATCAACAGAGGGAGTTACAAATTTTCGCCAAGAATCTCCAGAAATTGAAGGTGGTAATAATAATTGAGGTCCGTAATTGCCTTCATTTCCACCTAAGTATTGTATTTCTATTATAGATTCAGCATTATTGTAATTATTACTATCAAATAATTTTGGATATTCAATTAACTGGTAATTGGCTTCGCTATTTTCTAGTGCATCAATAAAGTTTAAAACCTTAGTGTAATTTGGAGTAGGTCTTTGTATTTCTACTTTAGCACCTAATGCATTTGCAGCACCTGAAGTTGCACGCGCTTTGTTAATACTTGCATCGTTGCCATAGGTGTCTGGTAAAAGCGTAACTGCTATTTCTAAATCTTCTATTATTTGAGTATAAACTTCATCAATAGATGCTCTAGCAATATTAACATCTTCGGCATTTGTAGATACTATTGTTTTAGTGATTAGTGGCACACCACCCCAAAGTTTTACCAGTGTAAAATAATGGTAGGCCCTAAGAAATAAAGCCTCTCCTGTAATTTGTTTTTTTCTTTCGTCGGTAAGTGTAGTGTCAGAAATTAAATCTACTCTTTCTATTACTAAGTTAGCTTTTGATATTGCATTATAAATGTTAGACCAATGTGTAAATAATCTTGAATGCGTGGGTGTTATTCCTAATAAATCTATCTGAAAAATTTCTGGATTATCGCCACCTGCATAATTATTATCAGACCTTACGTCTTGGAATAAGATATTATCCCAAACATAATATTCAGAAGACTGAAAAGATTCGTAAGCACCTACTAATGCAGCTTCTATTTGATTTTTTGTTTCATAAGCATTTCCACTTGTTTCCTCAGAAATTGGACTTAAATCTAAATAGTCTTCACAAGATGAAAAAAAGAATATTTGAAATAATATGAGTATAGTTAATTTATATATTTTCATAATTCAGTAATTTTTAAAATTTAAAACTTGCACCTAAAAGAATATTTCTTGTTTGTGGATAGGTGCCAAAATCAATACCTCTAACAGTATTGCTGCCTCCAAAAGCATTTACTTCAGGATCCAATCCAGAATAATTTGTAAAAGTGAATAGATTTTCACCAGTAGCATAAATTCTAATTGAGTTGATATTTAATTTCTTAATAATAGATTTAGGTAAATCATAACCAAGAGTAATTGCTTTTACTCTCATATAAGAAGCATCTTCTATAAATCTTGTTGATATTCTAGAATTATCTGTATTACCAAAACTTGCTCTAGGAATATTTGTAATGTCTCCTGGTTGCCTCCATCTATTTAAAACTGAAGTCGATTGATTTTTAGGATCTGACATACCTTCTAGCTCAATTCTTGTAGCATTTAGCATATCATTTCCTTGTGAACCTTCTAATAAAATTGATAGATTTATACCTTTATATGAAAATGAATTAGAGAACCCATAGATAAAATCTGGATTGGCTTCACCAATAATTGTTCTATCTTCTGAAGTAGGAGTAAAAGTTGAATTTCCATCTTTATCAACATAATATGCATTACCAGTTTGTGGATCTACACCGCCAAAAATATAACCATATAAGACTCCTAAAGATTCTCCCTCTCTAACCAAACTAGCTTCTCCTCTTCCGCCAGCAATCCCTCCTTGAAATAATTCTTGACCCACTAAATTAATTACTTTGTTCTTGTTCCAAGAAATATTAAAGTTTGTTTTCCATTTTAGATTTTCTTTATCAATATTTACGGTATTAATACTAAATTCTAAACCTTTATTTTGAAGTTCACCAATATTTTGAATTGCATTATTAAATCCAGATGATGTTGGTAAAGGAGCATTTAATAGTAGGTCTTTAGTATTTTTAATGTAAGCATCTACTGTTAGGTTAATTGTATTCGCTAACATTGAGATGTCTATTCCAATATTGGTTTGAGCAGATTCTTCCCATTTTAATTTAAGGTTTTCTATAGATGCAGGGAATGTTCCTGGTTGCGCAGTGCCACCAATAGGATAGTTAGCTCCACTACCAACTCTGCCTAAATAAGCATAATTCGTAATTTGATCATTACCCACTAAACCCCATCCAGCTCTTATTTTAAGATCATTTATAAATGAAATGTTTTCCATGAATTTTTCATTAGAAATTCTCCATCCTGCAGAAAATGAAGGAAAATACCCCCACCTGTTTTGAGGTCCAAAAATACTAGAACCATCTATCCTTAAATTTAGAGTTAATAAATATTTATCATTAAAACCATAATTTACTCTTGAGATAAAAGAGGCATTTGCTTTTTCAGATTTTGTTGCAGAAGCATTAAATATTTCTGAACCACCATTTGGAGTGGTAACACTTTCAGTAGCAAAATTTCTTGTTTCTATTGAATTATTTTCCCACAAGAATTTTTGAGTAACAGCACCTATTAAGCCTTCTATTTTATGTTTAGAAAAATCTTTTTTGTAGCTTAAGGTATTTTCTATGATGTAAAACTTATTGCTATTTGTATTGTTTATTGATTGTCCTTTTATTGCTCTACCATAACCCGTTCTAACAGGATCTAGAAAGGAATCATAAATACCGTTGAAATTATCTACCCCTAAATTCACTTTATATGTGAAGTTCTTTAAAAACTGTGCTTGTAAATATAAATTTCCTAAAAAACGTTGACTATTATATTCTCTTTGTAAACCATCTGTTGAAGCTAAAGGATTTTCCCAATTTTGAAAAGGATTACTAGTGTAAGAACCATCATTGTTAAAAATATCAATAATGCTTGGTGTAGTTAAGGCGCCTAATAAAACCCCTCCAGCATTTACATTATTATTTTCATTTACATCCACATCTCTGTATGAGGTATAAGCAATTCTTGAACCTACTTTTAACCAATTATTAATTTCTTGATCTAAATTAATTTTAAAATTAGATCTTTCTAACTCAGCACTTCTAACAGCTCCTATTTGAGCGGTATAACCTGTAGATATGTAGTAGTTTGTTTTTTTGCTTTTACCAGAAACAGACAATTGATAATTCTGAGATAAACCATTTTGAAAAATCTTGTTTTGCCAATCTGTAATGGCAGTAAAATTTTCCCAATTGGTATTTAATCCCATTTCTGTCATTAAATCTCTATATTGCTCACCATTCAAAACCGGTAGGGTTTTCCATACCTGAGAAAATCCTGTGTAGGCGTCAAAAGTTACCAAAGGTTTAGATGTCTTTCCTTTTTTAGTAGTGATTAATACAACTCCATTTGCACCCTGTGCTCCATAAATAGCAGTGGAAGATGCATCTTTTAAAATAGTTATTGCGTCTATATCTTGCGGGTTTATAGACCTTGTATCCGTTGTTGGCACACCATCAACAACATATAAAGGTTCACTACCTGCGTTTATGGAGTTAGTTCCTCTGATTCTTACACTAAAACCTTGGGAAGGCTTACCAGAACTTGATAAAACCTTTACTCCTGTGGCTTGGCCTTGTAAAAGAGCACCCAATTGACTATTTCCTCTAGACTCTAAAGTTTCTGCCTTAACTGTTGATACACTACCAGTAATATCTTTTTTTACCTGTGCACCATAACCAACAACAACTATTTCATCGAGCTGTTCAGCATCTTCTTCAAGTATAACCTCTATATACGTTCTTCCATTTACATTTATCTCTTTAGTTTTCATTCCTAAATAACTAAATATTAAAACAGCATTGTTTGGTATGCTTTTTTTAAATTTGAATACACCGTCAAAATCTGTGGTTACCCCATTTATTGAACCTTTGAGAACTACAGATACTCCAAAGAGTAATTCATTTGACTTATCTGTAACTTTCCCTTGAAGCGTTGTTTGTGAATATGCAAAAGTTGAAATGACTATAATTACTAATGAAAGTATTAATTTTCTAATCTTCAAACTTTCATTTACATTAAATGTATTCATGATTAATTTTATAATTATCATATAGTTTATGCTTATTTAACTTTATTCTAGAGTATTTTAACTTTCGAGTAAAATTAAATAAGTAGGTGAGTTTAAAAAGAAATTAAATAATAAAAAGTAGTGGTTTGTAATTTATTTTTTATTTAAATAAATGTAATTGAAGTAGTTATATATTATTTTTGATTTAATAAAGTAGTAAATTTATAAGTCTTAGTAGTGTTTAAATAAATAAAATAGAACTATTTACTCTAAGATATTTTTTTTACTTCATCTTCAAAATTATCTCTAGTATGTAAAGAATTGTTTTTTAGTTTTACTCTGTAGTTGTAAATGGTACTTACGGAATATCTTAAGATAGTTGCAATTTGATCGCTATTATTTATGCCTAATCTAATTAGAGCGTAAATTCTTAATTCAGTATTTAAAAGTTCCCCTTTTTTTAATGTTACCTGTTTGTCTTTTTTTAATAGTTTATTAAATTGATCAATAAAATTTGGATAAATATGCAAGAAGGATTCATCAAAGTTTTTATGAAATATTTTAATTTCAGTATCGATAACTTGTTTGGACTCTGTTATTTTTAATAATTCATCTATTCTGTCTAGTTTGATATGTTTTTTTACCAATTTCCTATACAAATCTAACTTATTAATATAGTCTGAATATAAGTTTAAAAAAGTACCAACATATTTTTCCTTAACTAAATCAGCTTTTAAAAGCTTTTGATACAAGTCTTTTAATTCATTATTTGAATTATTTAGTTGGCTATTTAAGTTTTTTAGTTCTGCATTATTATTTTTCAATTGTTTTCTGGCAATAGATAGGTTTTTATTTTGTTTGTAGATAAATATTAAAGTAAAAAACAAGAAAGCAGCTAGAGCACTTATAAAATATAGTGAATTGGTAAGTTTATTTTTCTGATGATCACTTTGTTTTTCATAAGCTTCAGTAATTAGAGTTAATATTTTTGATAAATTAATGAATCTTAATTTCGAATTAAAAAACTTAGCATCATCTAAAGAAAAATTAATATACTTATGTGCTTTGTATATTTTATTCTCTTTATAGAATATCATTGCAAGCTTTGATAAGGAAGCGTTATCTTTTACTGAAGCTTCAATATCAGAAATGGCAGAGAGTATTAAATATTTTTTTTCCTGAGGTCTATTTTTAGCCAATTCATATAATAAAGACCTTTCAAAAGTAATTAATGAAAATAATCGAGTTCCACTTTTTTTACCCTTAATGCGTATTTCGTTTACCTTTAAAGCTTCATCCAATTGTCTATTATCTCTGAACTCTTTTTCTTTTAGTCTTAAAATTTCATCAGAACTTTTTGGAAGTATGTTAGATAGAGAATCTTGATATTTATTATACAATTGATAATAAATATCTTTATTCTTTTGAATAGAGGAATAATAACTAAGTTCAGAATATCCTTCTTTTAAAGAAAAGAAATAACTTGAAAGTAATTCAGAAGGGATTTTTTTTCTTTGAATTTCATTCAAAATATCTAAAGATTCTTTATATCTCCCAGATTCAATTAAAATTTTTGCAATTAAAATTTTCGATTCAGAAATAAATATTGGGTTATTTATTTTACTTGCTAATTTTTGGTTTTCTAAAGAATAATATAAGGCAGCATCAAAGCTATAATACTCAAGTTCGTAAATAAGTTTTTTTGTAATAAGAAATCTTGTTTCATCCTTTAGAAGCGAGTCAGCCAATATTGTTTTGTAATTGTCAATTGTTTTTTCTTTACCATTGTCAAAAATCAAACGATTGTTCATTTTAGATTCTAACGTTATTAATAACGAATCTATATGATTAGAAGCATAAGAATAATTTGCTAAAAGAGTAAATACCAGAAAAAACTTAAACATAAATGTATTACTGATTAATGGTCACAAAATAATATTAAATTATTAATTGTGGCTATTTAATTTTAACTAAAATTAATTCGAATTGATACATAAAATGCTTGTTTTCAAAGCTGTTTTTGAGATGAATCTTGTTTTTACATTATTTTTTTTATTCTGATATTAATTTTAATTACATCATTTTCAGTACCTGTACATATTAAAAGCTAGTGTAATAATTTTGCTGTATTTGAAGCGTTAAAGTCTTATTGAAACTCATGACTAAATTAAATCTCTTAATCTTTTAGCCGCTATTTCTGCAGTAATATCTCTTTGAGGCGATCCAAACATTTCATAACCTACCATAAATTTCTTAACAGTTGCAGAACGCAATAAAGGCGGGTAAAAACTCATATGAAAATGCCAGTGTTCATTTTCTGCTCCATTTGTTGGAGCTTGATGAATGCCACTTGAATAAGGAAAGGAAACATTGAATAATTTATCATAAGCTTTTGTAATTACAGAAATTATTTCAGCATAGTTTTTGACTTCTACATAAGAAAGTTCAATGATATTTTTTTTCGCTTTTTTAGGCACAATCATAACTTCAAAAGGCCAAACGGCCCAAAAAGGAGTTAAGGCTACAAAATTATTATTTTCATAAATAACTCTTTCTTTTGCTTCTAATTCTTGTAATACATAATCACCTAAAAGGCTTCGTTTCTTTTTACTATAATATAATTTTTGATGAATATCTTTTTTATAGACTTCGTTTGGTAAGCTAGACTGACTCCAAATTTGTCCATGAGGATGCGGATTGCTGCATCCCATTACAGCACCTTTGTTTTCAAAAATTTGCACATAGTTGATCATTGCATTTTTACCTAATTCTGCATATTCTTTTTGCCAAGCATTTAATACTTTTTTAATCTCTTCAACTTCCATTTCAGCTAAACTTTTAGAATGATCTGGACTAAAACAGATAACCTTACAAATACCGGTTTCACTTTTGGCAATTAATAAACCGTCATTTACTTCGAATGCAGGGGAGTCTTTTTGAAGAGCAGCAAAATCGTTGGTAAATATAAAAACATCTTTATAGTCGGGATTTATTTCACCATTAATTCTCGTATTGGTTGGGCACAAATAGCAATTTTCGTCATAAGAGGGTCTTTTTTCTGCTGAAATTTCTTCATTCTGACCTTGCCAAGGACGTTTTGCTCTGTGTGGAGAAACCAAAACCCATTCTCCAGTTAAAATATTATATCTTTTATGAGAATAATCTTGCAAATTTGTATTTTCCATTGGTGTTATTTTCTTTCTGATTACTTAATTTACGATATGTGTTCCCTGTGATATTGCTACAAAATAGACAGAACATTCGTTATCAAATGTGTTCTTAAAAGCCTTTGAAGTTGCCTCTGCAAAATTCTTTGCTTCTTTTTTATAAATTAAGTTAATAGTGCATCCACCAAAACCTCCTCCCATCATTCTAGCTCCTAAAACATAGTTGTTTTTTTTAGCTTGTGAAACTAAAAAATCCAACTCCTCACAGCTTACTTTATATTGGTTAGATAAACCTTCGTGCGATTGATACATTAAAGCACCCAATAATTCTAAATCATTGTTTTCAATAGCTTTTGCTGCTTTTCTAGTTCTAGCAATCTCTTGTATTACATATAATGCTTTTTGAAAATTAGTAGGAGTAACTTGATCAATTATTTTTTCTAAATCTGCTTCTGTAGCATCTCTTAAAGATGTAACTCCTAACAATTCAGAAATATTTTCGCAAGCAGAACGTCTATCATTATATGCACTATCAGACAAGCTGTGCTTTACATTTGTGTTTATGAGCATTAATTGATGATCCTTAAAATCAATTTTATAAGGCTTAGATGTTGTTGTTCTGCAATCTAAATGTAATGCATGGTCTTTAATGCCAAACATACTAGCATATTGATCCATAATGCCACATTTAACACCTACATAATTGTGTTCTGCCTTTTGTGATATTAAAATCATTTCTTGTTTGGTTAAGCCCAAATTAAAAAGTTCGTTTAAACCAAAAACAACAGAATTTTCTAATGCTGCTGATGAAGACATACCTGCACCTCCAGGAATATTTCCTTTAAAAGCAATATTAAAATTACCAATAACTTTATTTTTATTTTGTATTTCTGCCACCACCCCAAAAACATAATTTTCCCAGTTTCCTTCTTTAGAGGGTTTTAAGTTTTCTAAATCAAACGTTATTTTACTTTCTTTATCAATAGCGTAAGCAACACTTTTATTTGTATCACTTTTTTGTATGGCTGCTGCAATACCTTTATTAACGGCTGCCGGAAAAACAAAGCCTTGATTATAATCTGTATGTTCTCCAATAATATTGATTCTTCCTGGCGAAAAAATCAATATAGGATCGGCTTTAAAAGTTGTTAAAAACGCTTCTTTAACTTGTTTAATTAATAGAGTATTCATTTTGTAAGCGGCTTTATTATGAATTCAATTTCACATTCCATGTTGTAGAATGTTTTTGATTTGGAGCTAACTGTTGCAATCCAATGTTGTTGTTAAAGCTGTTAGAAATACCTGTCATGGGTTCAATTGCAATAAGCGGTAAATCTTTTGGAGTGTATAATTGTAAATAGTTTTCTGATTGATTGGATGAAATTTTAATATGATAATCTGGTGTTAAAAAATCAATAGTATTAGCATTTAAGATGAAACAATCGTCTAATTGTTGGTCTTTAATTTTAAAGTGTTTTTCGGTTTTATGTGCAATTACTTTTTCTGTAATTAAGTTTTCGTTGAATTTAATTTTTTGATTGCTTTCAAACTCTAAAGTGCTCCTAGATAGTTTGTCACAAAAAAAATAAGGATGCCAACCCAAAGTAAAAGGGAAGGTTTTGTGATCTATATTTTTAATTATTACAGATAGCCTAATCTCATTTTCAAAAAGTGTATAAGTTAATTGAAGATTAAACTTGTAAGGAAATCCTAAATTTTCATTCGTTTCTTCATAGTTAATTACAACTGAGGCACAGTTTATATTTTTTGTTTCTTTTACAACGTTAAATTTTTTATTGTAAACTAAACCATGCAAAGCATTATTGCTATTGTCATTGCAATTTAATTGATATTCTTTATTTTGATAGCTATATTTTCCCTCTGCCATTCTGCCTACAAAAGGAAACAAAATTGAAGAAGCATACGAGGCACTATAATCAAACTCTGGAATTTCTTTGATTAAAATAATCGTCTTAATTTTTAAATCTTTAAGTCTGCCACCTTCATTTAAACTAATTTTTGCGGAAGTAGCATTGCTTTTATTTTGCAGTATAATAATGGGTAATCCTTCTTCTATAGTGCTCTGAATTGTAAACATATTATAAGGTTTGGTGTCTAGCTTTTTGTTCCCATAACCAAGAAGAGGCAATCATTTCTTCAAGATTTTTATTTGCTTTCCATGATAATTTCTGTTCGGCTAATTTAGCGTTTGCATATAATGAAGGTACATCACCATTTCTTCTTTCTACAATTTCGTAGTTTAATTTTTTATTTGAAACTTTCTCAAAAGTTTTAATGATTTCTAAAACAGAATATCCATTTCCTGTTCCCAAGTTAAAAGTTTCAAAGTTTTTTTCTTGTTTTTGTTGTAACTGTCTTTTTAGTGCTTTTACATGAGCTTTTGCTAAATCTACAACATGAATATAATCTCTAATAGGGGTGCCATCTGGAGTAGGGTAGTCGTTGCCATAAACGGATAACTTTTCTCTTAACCCAATAGCAGTTTGTGTAATGTAAGGCATTAAGTTATTAGGAATACCAGTTGGCAATTCGCCAATTAATCCTGATTCATGAGCTCCTATAGGGTTAAAATAACGTAAAGAAATCATATTGGATTCAGCATTTACTTTAGATAAATCTTCTAAAATTTCTTCTGCTATTTTTTTGGTATTGCCATAAGGAGAAAACGGTCTTTCAGTTTGGTTTTCTTCTGTAATTGGAAGTTTTTTTGGATTGCCATAAACCGTTGCAGACGAAGAGAATATAAAATTGATATTTCCTAATTCTAATTGAGAAATTAAAATATTGATGAGGCTTACTAAATTATTTTGATAATATAAAAGAGGTTGAGCAACAGATTCTCCAACGGCTTTATATGCGGCAAAATGAATGGTAGCCTCTATATTTTTATTATATTTTAAAACATTCTTAACATGATGAATGTCTTTTAAGTCACATTCACAAAAAGTAGGCTTTACACCCGTTATTTTTTTAATATTATTTAGGGTTTGTGCATTTGAATTTGATAAATCATCAATAATAATTACCTCAAAATTATTTTGAATTAACGCTACAACTGTGTGAGAACCAATGTAACCACAACCTCCAGTAACCAATACTTTCTTTTTCATATTATGCAAAATATATATAGATGAATACCACAATTAAACTTATACCTATTCCAGTAATATGAACATATTTCCAAGGAGCAATATTTACTTGTTGCGTGTACTTTTGGCGGAATGCAATTTTTCTAGGTTTCAATTTACCTATAACTAACATAATTAAAATATTTAGTACAAATAATATTGCCATAATGTCTAAAAAGTGCGGATAGGCTTGTGATTTGATTAAAGCCAATTCAGAGGATTCAGTTATTCCTTGTACGTTAGCATCTGTTAAAGCCGCATTTATAAAATAAGGTTGTAGTAAAAATTGGCTAATAATATACAATGCACAACCGGATAACAAACCAATTTTAGCAGCTATTGCAGGTACTTTTTTAGTAGTGAATCCAACCACAATTATCGTTAATATTGGAATGCTATAGATACCGTTTATTTCTTGTAAATAATCAAATAGACTCCCGGCATTTGCAATTAAAGGAGCAATACACATTGCAGCAATGGCAAGCAGAACTCCAAAAGTTTTTCCATATTTAACTACAGTTTTTTCATCTGCATTTGTATTTATATGTTGTTTGTAAACGTCAATTCCAAATAAAGTTACAGAGCTGTTTAAAACACTATTAAATGAACTTAATATGGCACCAAATAAAACGGCCGCAAAAAATCCAACCCACTCTTTTGGTAATACTTTTTTAACCAACATTGGGTAGGCGCTATCAGCTGTTTCTAGATTGCCTTCAAAAATATGATAGGCAATTAAACCTGGGAGTACCACTATTATTGGTCCTAAAATTTTAATAAATGAAGCTAATAATAATCCTTTTTGCCCTTCTTTTAAATCTTTTGCTCCTAAAGCTCTTTGAATAATTTGCTGATTTGTGCCCCAATAGAATAATTGAACCAGCATCATCCCTGTAAAAATAGTGTAAAATGGAACCGGATCTGTTTTACCACCAATAGAGTTGAATTTTTCTGGATTTTGAGTTGTTAGTATATGCAATCCATCAAAGAAATCGCCATCACCAATGAGTAATAATCCAAAAAAAGGAATAAGAATACCACCAATTAATAAACCAATGGCATTTATTGAATCTGAAACGGCAACCGCCTTTAAACCTCCAAAAACAGCGTAAATAGAGCCAATTATACCTATTCCCCACACACAAATCCATATAGATTGTGTATGTGTTACTCCTAATAAAGAGGGTACATCAAACATGCCACTAATTGCTAGTGAACCAGAATATAAAATAACGGGTAAAAGTACAACTACATAACCTGTTAAGAATAATATTGAGGTTAGTGTTTTTGTAGTAACATCATATCTTTTTTCTAAAAAACCAGGAACAGTGGTAAGACCACTTTTTAAATATTTTGGGAGCAGATAAATGGCTGTAACTACCATGGCTATGGCAGCTAATGTTTCCCAGACCATAACAGATAAACCACTAGTGTAGGCAGCTCCATTTAAACCTACTATTTGCTCTGTAGATAAATTGGTAAGCAATAATGAACCTGCAATAACGCCTGCGGTTAAACTTCTGCCTCCTAAAAAATAACCATCAGATGAGGTTTCAGCTGTTTTTCTTGTTGCTAAATAAGAAATTACAGCAACTAAGATTGTGAATGCTAGGAATGTGAATATTTGCATGTTATGGGATGTTGAAGGTTATTGTTTAATTATCTTTTTTACAACATTATGGTTAATGTTTAAGAAATAAATACCCGTTGCTAGTTTAGATAAATCCAATTCTAACTTATGTTGATTCCCTTTTTTATCAATTAACAAATTTCCATTTGTATTGTACAATTTCAAACTATTTATTGTGGTTTCTGTTGAGTTCACTGTAATTAGATTACGTGTAGGATTTGGAAAAATATATAAGGCATCAGTTGAAAGGTTAACTGTATCCGCACTTAGGGCTGACTTATCTATAAATGCATCCATGGCAACTGAAGGGCTGCCATCAGCATCCCAAGCTCCTTTGCCGTAATTCACAAATGGGCTTCTTGCAATGGGTTCCCAATAAAATACTCCTAAACCTTCTGCTTGTTTGGTTTTTTCTATCATATAAGTAATATATTGATAGGTTATGTCTGGTCTACTATTAGAAAAACCAATTTCTACCATCATTACATCTTTGTTATAACGCGATTTTAAATCAATCATGTTATTATAAGTGGCATCCACATAAGTTTTCCAATTGTTTTCATCAGGATATAAAGACATGCCTATAATATCAAACTGATTCTGTTGAAAACCATTGCTGATTAAACTATCGATACTCCATCTAAAGAACGAGTTATCATATCCATTAGAAATGTGTAAAATTGTTTTAATGCTGCTATTAAATGTTTTTACAGCATTGGCACCGGCATTTAAAAATTTAGCATAATTAGCAAAACCTCCTGTAGATGCTTTTCCAGTGGTCCATAACATACCATCATTGGTTTCGTTCCCTATCTGAATCCATTTAGGGGTAATGCCTTTGGCATCTAAAGCGTTTAGAATAGCCGTTGTATGGTTAGCAACTGCTGTTTCTAATTGTGATAAAGAATAATTAGTCCAGGCGTCAGGTTTGGTTTGTTGACCTGGATCTGCCCACCAATCACTATAATGTATGCAAATTAAAATATCTTGATTGTTAGCATGCGCCTTTTCTGCTTTAACCACCATATCATCAATATCACACCAGCCATTGGCATTAGAGTTTTCTGGATTTACCCAAACTCTCAGACGCACAGCGTCTATATCATATTCTTTTAGTAAGGGCAATAATTCTTTTGTATTACCATCATTATCTTTCCAAGTATAACCTTGGTCTTCCATTTCTGTCATCCAACTTATATCTGCCCCTTTTGCTATTGTTTTGGCGCTAAAATTGTAATCATTTGAGTTTTCTAATTCTGTTTTTGGAGAGTTCCAATAACCAGCCCACGCATTTTCTACCCAACCGCCGCTCTGATATAAAATAGCTTTTACTTGATAATAATGACCTGCTGGTAAATCTTCTGAAGGTTTATGAACACTTCCCACAAAGAATGCCGCAGATTTTTCTACATTAGTGCCTGCTTGCTGATTATTTAATGTAACTCCATTAATATAACTAACATATTGGTTGTTACTGTCTAAAATTTCTAAACCTATAAAAATGTTATTCCCAGTGGATCCTGCTTCACTGGTATATTTAAAATTAACAATTAAATCTGAGCCTAACAAGGGACTTACCTGAAGCGGATTTTCATTGAACCCAGTAATTTCTATAGATTGAGACACTAAAATGTTTGAGAAACACAACAGAAAGATTACAATAATTTTTTTCATTTTTTATTGAATTGAAATTATATCATTAAAATTTGTTTTACTTGTCGATGCAGTAATTTTTAGATTTTTAGATTTTTTTGATACTTTTAAAAGTATGCTTGCTGTACCAGCTTCCAATTTTACAGGATTTTCACCTATTAATTCTGCATTACCCTCTAAAGTAAATTTTACACTATCTAAAGAATTTGTTATAATAGTTTCATTTTCGTCCATAATATTGGCATACAGTAAAACTACATCATTATTTTTTTTATCAATTTCATAACTGCTTTTATCAATTTTTAATTCAATTTTCTGCGGTTTATTAGGACTTTTTACAGTATGATTTGCAACAATTTTATTATTGATAAATCCTTTTGCTTCTAAATTTCCCTTCTGATATTTTGACAGATTAAAGGTAAATGGAGGATGGTTTATTTTATCTGAAATTCTATTATTATCAGATTTTTGTTTTCCCAAGGATTTTCCATTTAAGAAAAGTTCAACCTCTTCGCAGTTGCTAAAAATTCGAATATCTAAAGGGCTATCTTCTTTCCATTGGTTTGCAATATAAATCATTGGTTTGCCGTTAGGATTGTCTGCATCCCTTTGACTTTTGTAAAAATAATACATTGGTTTGGGAATACGAAATAAATCCATAATCCCTGAGGCCTCTAAATCATTGGCATAACCTCTATTATAATCAAACATTACCCAGTAACCGTCAGAAAACGCAGGTGTTTTTAAATTATCATTGTGCGCTTCTTGTATGTTTGTAGCCTGTTGCAGTAAAGCTTTTTCTCCTGCCGAGCGCAACTGTCTACTAGATCTTTCTTGTTGTAACAAATCACCCCACGAATCCTGATGTAAACCAGCATTCATAGCGTAATATTCCCAATCTCCATATTCAGAAACATTATAAGGTTTTTTTAAGTTTTTATCATAGTGTTTTAGACGATGTTGTCTTGCTTGTAGGTAAATATCATAACCATAAGATTGCCAGCCTGCAGTAAAGTTTTGATTTCCAGGATATTCTTTTTTAGCAATTGTAGTTAAGGAATCTATAAAGGTTTCTGGCATCCAAGATTCGTTTAAAGAAACTTCCCAAGCCATCACAGATGCATGATTTCGATCTCTGCGAATTAAATCTTTAGCGGTTTGAAAAATATGTTTTTGAAATGCTTTATTTTCACTAAAGTATTGCCAGCCTAAAATGGCGTTGATATTAATTAAACCCAACTCATCACAGGCATTCATAAATGCTTTGCTTTGCGGATAATGCGATAGTCTTACATAATCAAATCCAGCATCTTTAATTTTTTTAGCATCTCTGTAGTTGGCATTGTCAGAAAGGGCGTAACCAATATAAGGGTATTCTTGATGACGATTTACGCCTCGTAAAAACGTTTTCTTACCATTTAAGTAAAAGTCTTGACCTTTAAATTCCATTGTTTTGATACCGATTGTCGTTTTCTCAGTATCCACAACTGTATTATTTTCATTAACTACTGTTTTTAAAACATATAAATTTGGAAAATCTGGACACCATAATTTAGGGTTTTCAACAGGTAATTCTAAGACTATTTCTTTATCAAAATTTGCCGCTAAATTGATTTTTTTGCTCTTTATATTTTTTACGATACTATCATTAGAAATTAAAGAATGTGAGATGTAAATAGTTTTTGATGTGCTATTTTCATTTCTAAGATGCGTTTTAATGTGTATAGTGGCTTTTTCTTTTGAAACGTTATTGTACTGTACAAAAATGCCACCACTTGCAGTTTTATTTTCTAGAATTGGATCTGTAATATAGAGTTTGTTTTTAGTAACCAACCAAACATTTCTATAGATACCGCCATACGTGTTGAAATCTAATTTTTCTAGAGGTTTAGGTCCTGTTATTGGGTTGTCTTTATTGTTTAGTTTTACAGCAATAGTGTTTTCTTTATCAAAATTAGCAACGTCAGAAAAATCAACCACAAAAGGCAAATAGCCCCCATGATGTGTGATAAGTTTTTTGTTATTAACCCAAACTTCTGCAATATTCATGGCGCCCTCAAAATGCAAAAATAATTTTTTCCCCTTTTTAGAATGTGGTAGTAAAAATTCTTTTTTGTACCAACTGATGCCTTGCCATTGATTATTTACAATTTTAGGCTCAATATGTGGTGTGTGCGGTAGACTTATTTTTTGCCAAGCTGTAAATGCTTCCTCATTTATAAAGGTATGATCGGAGACAGCTTCATTTTCTACTTTTGTAAAATACCAATCTGAATTAAATTTTTCTTTACTTGAGCTAAACTTGGTGCTTTTTGTACATCCAATGATACTCGAAATAAGTATTATAAAAATTGTGGGGTGAATTATTTTCATTTATTGTAAAACTATTTTATTGATAAATACTTGTTGTGGTTTATTATAATTTTCTTTTTTGATTTCAGGACCAATTGAAATTTGAATGGCTTCAAGATCTTTAACATCAAATTTTGAATTTGCTAAGGAGTTTAAAAAATAGGATTGGAAAGGAGGAAATGGTTTTGGTAATACTACTTGCGAAACATTTTCTAGTTCATGAAATGGGATGATAATATCTTTCTTATTGGAAGTTAATTCAATAACTTTCCCAAAAACCTGTCCGTTTTTTAATTGTAGGCCAACTTGAACTTTCTGCCTTTTTTTAGCTCTCGTAAAAGCAGTTAAAACTATGGAAGTAGTCTTTACTAAACTATTTTGCGAACGCTTTGCAATGTCATTCAATAAAATTTTAAAGGATAAGTCTGGTAATTCCTTAATTAAGCTATCAGTATAAATACTTAGATAGTCTTTTGAAGTTACTTTATGTAATTTTTTTTCAATCTTATATTGCATTGCATACCATTGTCTTGGCCATAGAAAATTTTTGAAATTGTCTTTAATAGCGTCATATAAAACAACATTAGGTTCATTTTCTACAATTTTTGTACTGTAGGTTTGGGTACTTACAAAGTCCCAATTTGCAGGATGTTCAGATATCTTTTCTGGAAATGTAATTTGTGTTTTTATCATAATCAAATAAACTCAACCCTTTTTCTGTACCAATCCAAAAAAGTCCATCTTCTCTTTCTGTTAAAATATTTATTCTGTTAGAAATGATAGAGAATTCTTTTTCTTGTGAGTTTTTGTAAGATATAAATTTATCATTGATACGATCATATAAATTTAATCCACTCCCAGGAGTTGTAAGCCAAATTCTATTTTTACGATCTAGATAAAGACTAGAAATATCGTTAGACTCTATGTTACTGTTTTGCTTGTTATAAACCTTTAGACTATAACCATCATATCTATTTAAACCATTTGAAGTACTGATCCAAACAAAACCTTTTTCTTCTTTTACAATTCCTGTTATTCTAGAACTTGACAATCCTTGAGATTGGTCTATTTTTTGGAAAGTGGGTTGGGTTTGACAGTAATATTCAAAATGAATTACAGCTAATAATATGCAAAGCGTAAACTTCTTTACTGTCAAAATAAATAGGTATTAAATGAATACTAAAATTTAAATGTATGCTGTTTAGAACGTATTAAAGGTAGACAAATTCATTTTTATGGTATGTTAAAATGAGATTATATACTAAAAAGCACCATGTTTTATGATAAAAATACTGCATATACGCCTAATTTCTTCTACTGTAATTGCTGTAACAATTCTTTTTTAGTGAAATAAAAATTTATTTAATTCGGCGATCTTTTTTTGGTTTGCTATTTGTAGCATAATGTAATTAGTCTTTAAAATTCCATGGGGTTTGCAGGATTTTTAAAACTAAAAAACCTTGATAAGAATACCAAGGTTTTATGCAAATTATATGTTTAAAATAGTTGGGGTGGCAGGATACGAACCTGCGACCTTCACGCTTTTAGCGTGACGCGATTTCGTTCAAAAATCTTTTAGCACCTCTTTTTTTTATTTTCCTTTCGAGCATTAATGCTTCAGATTTTGAATTCATTTCTATTTTATAAATGATGTTCCAATCCTTTGCTTTAGCAGTAAACCCTTTGTGATTGTAGAGATGTTCTTTCAGTCTGTCTTGTGCATTTTTGCTTGAGTATCCGACATAATACTTTTGTAATTGCTTAGAAAAAAGAATATAAACAGTGCACATTATTATAAAATAAGAAAAGCCAAAATCTTAGGATTTCAGCTTTTTTGTCGGGGTGGCAGGATTCGAACCTGCGATCTTCACGCTTTTAGCGTGACGCGATTTCGTTCAAAAATCTTTTAGCACCTCTTTTTTTTATTTTCCTTTCGAGCATT
>ENA-OSET01000870-OSET01000870.1-sediment-metagenome-genome-assembly--contig:-NODE-870-length-32946-cov-12.983236_pt1 | contig 32946 bp, 31 predicted proteins | sample MGYA00237882_ERZ534229 | MGnify/ENA primary metagenome ERZ534229 (study PRJEB26408, sample SAMN06266212) | sediment metagenome | isolation source: Hudson Canyon methane seep mesocosm | place... | reverse complement strand
ATTTGCCACTTAAACAACTGTGCAACAGGTATAGCGACACAAAACCAGAGCTTGCGAGATGAGCACTTCATTGGCACGGTTGAAATGGTGATGAATTTCTTCAAGTTTGTTGCTGAAGAGACCCGTGAGTGGATGGCTAAGCTTGGCGTAAGCACTCTGGAAGAGTTGGTTGGACGTACTGATCTGTTAGAGGTTCTACCAGGTAATACAAGTAAGCAGCAGAGCCTTGACCTGACACCAATGCTTGGTAATGATCATATCCCTGCAGATAAGCCTCATACTTGTCAGGTTGAGCAAAATGAACCTTTTGATAAGGGCTTGCTGGCAGAGAAAATGATTGCTGATGCCATGTCTGCGATTGAATCTAAGTCTGGTGGTGAGTTTGCTTATGAAGTCACTAACTGTGACCGCTCTGTTGGTGCCAGATTATCTGGTGAGATTGCTAAGCAACATGGCAATCAGGGTATGAGTAGCGCACCCATTCAATTAGACCTTACGGGTACTGTGGGTCAGAGCTTCGGTGTTTGGAATGCCGGAGGCCTTCATATGTACCTTGAAGGTGATGCAAACGATTACGTTGGTAAAGGTATGACCGGTGGTAAACTGGTTGTTCGTCCACCTCAGTGTAGCTCTTTCAAGACACAAGATACTGCTATAGCGGGTAACACGTGTCTTTACGGAGCGACAGGCGGAAAGCTCTTTGCTGCAGGTACAGCAGGTGAACGATTCGGTGTTCGAAATTCAGGAGCTCATGCGGTAGTAGAAGGTGTGGGAGATCACTGTTGTGAATATATGACAGGTGGTCTGGTTACTGTTCTTGGTGAGACTGGCTATAACTTCGGTGCGGGCATGACCGGTGGTTTTGCTTATGTACTTGACCAGAAGAATGGTTTTGTAGATCAATATAATCATGAGCTCGTAGAAATTCATCGTATTTCAAGCGAGCAGATGGAACCGTACCGCAATCACTTACGCGGTGTAATTGAAGAACACGTTGCTGAAACAGGCAGTGAGTGGGCTCAGCATATCATCGACAACTTTGATGATTACATTGTTCGTTTCTGGCTAGTGAAGCCAAAAGCGGCGAGCCTGAAAAACTTGCTAGACAGTACAAGAGCCCAGCCAGAATAAGGCAGACGGTGATATTTAGTTACGTGTGAAGGTTAGAGAGGCTTTTAAGCGATGACAGATCGATTGAAAAATAACTTCCAGTTTGTGGATGTTGGTCGACAGGACCCAAAAAAGGTACCTGCAGAGATTCGAAAGCAAGAATTTGGTGAAATTTACTCGCCATTTGAAAAAACAGAAGTAGAGAGTCAGTCTCACCGTTGTTTGGAGTGCGGTAATCCATATTGTGAATGGAAATGCCCAGTGCATAACTACATTCCAAACTGGCTGAAACTTGTTTCAGAAGGCAACATACTTGAAGCGGCTGAAATGTGTCATCAGACTAATTCATTGCCTGAAGTGTGTGGCCGTGTTTGTCCGCAAGACCGTTTATGTGAAGGGGCGTGTACCCTTAATGACGGTTTTGGTGCGGTGACTATTGGTTCTACCGAAAAGTATATTACCGATACTGCTTTTGCTATGGGCTGGCGCCCGGATATGTCTAAGGTTGTTTGGACAGATAAAAAAGTAGCGGTGATTGGGGCAGGCCCTGCAGGTCTTGCTTGCGCAGATATTCTTATCCGAAATGGTGTTAAACCTGTCGTATTTGATAAAAACCCAGAAATCGGTGGTTTGTTAACCTTTGGTATTCCTGAATTTAAGCTTGAAAAAAGCGTCATGACTCGACGTCGTGATATTTTTGAGACCATGGGTGTTGAGTTCAAGTTGAATACTGAAATTGGTAAAGATATTACTATTGATCAGTTACTTGAAAGTTATGATGCGGTCTTTATGGGCATGGGCACTTACAGCTACATGAAAGGCGGCTTCCCTGGCGAAGATCTACCGGGTGTATATGATGCTTTGCCTTACTTGATTTCAAATGTTAATCGTTGCCTGGATTTTGAAAAAGATGCGGCTGATTTCATTGATATGAAGGGTAAAAAGGTTGTTGTTCTTGGTGGTGGTGATACAGCCATGGATTGTAACCGAACAGCGATTCGACAGCAGGCCGAAAAAGTGACCTGTGCTTACCGTCGGGATGAGGCTAATATGCCGGGTTCTCGTAAGGAAGTCACCAATGCGAAAGAAGAGGGTGTAGACTTCTTATTCAATCGCCAGCCAGTTGCCATTGTGGGTGATGGCAAAGTCGAAGGCATCAAAGTCGTTAGCACTAAAATGGGCGAGCCAGATGAAAATGGTCGTCGTAGAGCTGAAGTGGTAGAAGGTAGTGAAGAAATAATACCTGTCGATGCAGTGCTGGTCGCCTTTGGTTTCAGGCCAAGCCCTGCTTCATGGTTTGAAGCTCAGAGCGTAAATATTGACGACAGCGGGCGTGTTATTGCGCCAGAGAATAGCGAATTTCCATTCCAGACTACAAACCCAAAGATTTTTGCGGGTGGTGATATGGTTCGAGGTTCTGATCTTGTAGTAACGGCTATTGCTGAAGGTCGAAGTGCTGCAGAAGGTATTTTGGATTACCTTAAGGTCTAGCCAAAAACTGAAAGGTTTAGCTTCTTCAGTTAAAAAGGCACGGCAAACGCTGTGCCTTTTTTCTATCTTGCTAATTATTGACATTTAACAATCGAATTCACTTTAGAGGCAGGTATTATTCAGCCTTTAAGAATATTTATAGAGAGAAATTGCATGGCTGAATTAAAAAATGACCGCTTTCTCAGAGCATTATTAAGAGAGCCGGTAGATGTAACTCCAGTATGGATGATGCGTCAGGCTGGTCGATATCTGCCTGAATACAGAGAGCTTCGTAGTAAAGCGGGTGATTTTTTAAGCTTATGTAAGAATGCTGAATTTGCATGTGAAGTGACTATCCAGCCTCTTGAGCGCTTCCCTCTTGATGCGGCGATTCTATTCTCTGATATTTTGACTATTCCCGATGCCATGGGGTTAGGGCTTTACTTCGAAACAGGTGAAGGTCCGCGCTTTAAAAAGATTGTTCGTACAGAAGCAGATGTTGATGCTTTACCTATTGTTAAAACAACATCTGACTTAGATTATGTTTTAAATGCAGTGACCACTATTCGTCGTGAGCTGAATGGCCGTGTTCCGCTAATTGGTTTTTCTGGTAGTCCTTGGACACTAGCGACTTATATGGTTGAAGGTGGGTCGTCTAAGGATTTCAGGCATGTAAAAGCCATGATGTATGATAAGCCTGAAGTGATGCATAAGCTGCTTGATAAGCTAGCTCTGTCAGTTATCGATTACCTGAATGAGCAAATTAAAGCCGGTGCTCAGGCTGTACAGATTTTTGATACATGGGGTGGAAATCTAAGTCATGCTGCTTATCAGACATTCTCTTTGCAATACATGCAGAAGATTGTAGATGGCTTAATTCGTGAGCATGATGGTCGTAAGGTCCCTGTTATCATGTTTACCAAGGGTGGTGGTCAGTGGTTGCAGCAAATGGCTAATACCGGTGTGGATGCACTAGGCCTTGATTGGACAACGGAGATTGGGCACGCAAGAAGTCAAGTGGGTGATAGAGTAGCGCTTCAAGGTAATATGGACCCTAGTGTTCTTTATGCTTCGCCAGCGACAATTAGAAATGAAGTTGAAAGTATTTTAAGTGCTTATGGTTCAAACCCTGGCCATATATTTAATCTTGGTCATGGTATTCACCAATTTGTTGACCCTGAGCACGCAAAAGCATTTGTTGAAGCGGTGCATGAGTTAAGTGCGAAGTATCATGCTTAAGTGACAAAAAGGCAGATAAGAAATTATCTGCCTTTTTTCGTGAGTCTCAGCTTATTTTTGAGATGCTTCCAAGGACTGAATAATATCCTCAAGAATATCCTCAATATTCTCTATGCCAATCGATAGCCTTACCATATCAGTAGACACGCCGGCACTCTTTAACTCTGCTTCATTTAACTGTCTGTGAGTGGTTGATGCTGGATGGCAGGCCAGTGACTTTGCATCACCAATGTTGACCAGTCTAACTATCAGCTGTAATGCATCAATGAACTTCGCACCCGCTTCAATACCTCCTTTAATGCCAAAAGATAGAATGCCTGAGGCTGATCCGTTCATATAGTCTTTAGCAAGGGGGTGATATTTACTGCTGTCGAGCCCAGCGTAGTTAACCCATTCAACTTCATCTCTGTTGTCTAAAAACTCAGCGACCTTTTGTGCATTTTCGCAATGTCTTTCCATGCGCAAAGATAGTGTTTCCAGACCTTGCATAATCATCATCGCATTAAAGGGGGAGAGCGCAGCGCCCATATTCCTCAGGGGGACAACACGGCAGCGACCAATATAAGCGGCTTCCCCAAGCGCTTCCGCATACACTACTCCATGATAAGATGGATCGGGTTCATTCATTACAGCAAAGCGTTCTTTATGCTCAGCCCAGGGGAATTTTCCTGAATCCACAATAATGCCGCCAATGGTTGTTCCATGACCGCCAATATATTTTGTTAATGAGTGAACAACAATATCTGCACCGTGCTCAAAAGGTCTGCAAAGAGCAGGCGTCGCAACAGTGTTGTCTACAATTAGAGGCACGCCATGTTGGTGAGCAATATCTGCAAGCGCTTTGATATCAATAATGTTGCCTAAAGGGTTGCCAATAGATTCACAAAAAATTGCTTTGGTTTTTGAATCAATTAAATTGGCGAAAGAGGCAGTGTTGTCTCCATCTGCGAACCGAACCTCAATGCCTTGTCTGGGGAAGGTATGGGCAAACAGGTTGTATGTGCCTCCATAGAGTTGGCTAACGCTGATAATATTGTCACCCGCTTCACAAATAGCCTGAATAGAAGCCGTAATTGCAGCCATGCCCGAGGCCATTGTTAAGGCACCTATCCCTCCTTCCATCTGTGTGAGCCGCTGTTCTAGAACGTCATTGGTCGGGTTCATTATTCGACTGTAAATATTACCCGGGACTTTCAGGTCAAACAGGTCTGCACCATGCTGGGTGTTATCAAAAGCATAAGATGTTGTTTGAAATAAAGGGACTGCAACGGCTTTAGTAGTTGGGTCTGGGGTGTATCCTGCATGGATAGCCAGTGTTTCTAGTTTCATGGAGGGTAAAACTCCTATACTATTCAGTGAAAGGGTAATTATTATTATTTGATACAGTTGATCTCTGTAGCAGATAGTTAAAGAGTACCAGAAAATATAAAGAATAATCGAACCATTTTGGTGCGACTATCTTGAAATAACGTCGAGCGAGAAAAAAGTGGAATTGTTATGGCAAAGGTAAAAACCGCCTATGTATGTACAGATTGCGGTGCTGAATACGGTAAATGGCAAGGCCAGTGTGCGGAATGCAAGGAATGGAATACGATAAGCGAGTTTAGGGTCGGCAAGACAGCGTCTGCCAGAAGTCCTCGCTTTGATGGCTACGCGGGAAAGTTATCAGAAATACAGTCCCTTGATTCTATCGATTTACAAGCTCAGGCTCGGTTTACTTCAGGTATTGGTGAATTTGATCGGGTGTTAGGTGGTGGGTTGGTACCAGGGTCTGCGATCCTTGTTGGGGGAAGTCCTGGAGCAGGTAAAAGTACATTGTTACTGCAGACAATGTGTTACCTTGCAGGGGCAATGCCTGCGTTGTATATCACTGGGGAGGAGTCTTTGCAGCAGGTTGCTATGAGAGCAACGCGACTAGGTGTGAAAACTAATAATCTGCAGATGCTGTCTGAAACTAATGTGGAATCTATAATTGCTGCGGCTGATAAAATCAAACCCAAAGTATTGGTGGTAGATAGTATTCAGGTGGTGCATATGGAGGGGATTGAATCTGCCCCTGGTAGCGTCTCTCAAGTTAGGGAGAGTGCTGCGATGCTGACCCGTTACGCCAAGCAGACTGGGATGGTGCTTTTATTGGTAGGTCATGTAACTAAAGATGGCTCTCTGGCTGGGCCTAAAGTGCTAGAGCATATGATTGATTGTTCAATCATGCTTGAGGGAGCCAATGATAGTCGTTTTCGTACCTTGCGAGGTATTAAAAATCGATTTGGTGCGGTTAACGAGTTGGGTGTTTTTGCCATGCTTGAAACGGGCTTAAAAGAAGTGACCAATCCAAGTGCGATTTTCCTGAATCGTTCAGAGGAACAAATGCCAGGTAGTTGCGTGACAGTGATCTGGGAGGGAACCCGACCGCTTTTAGTTGAGCTGCAAGCCTTGGTGGATGAAAGTCAGATGAATTACCCCAAGCGAGTTGCTATTGGTTTGGATCAGAATCGTTTGGCAATGCTTTTGGCTGTATTGCACCGACATGGCAACTTACATTGTGGTGATCAGGATGTATTTGTTAATGTGGTGGGAGGGGTTAGGGTTGCGGAAACTAGTGCGGACTTAGCGACTTTATTGGCCGTGGTATCAAGTTTCAGAAATATCTGCTTATCCCAGGATATGGTTATATTTGGTGAGGTAGGTCTTTCGGGGGAAATTCGCCCTGTGCCTAGCGGGCAGGAAAGGGTTTATGAGGCGGCTAAGCATGGTTTCAAAAAGGCTATTGTTCCCAAAGCCAATGCACCTAAGAAACCTATTGATGGCATGGAAATTATTGCCGTAAATAAGTTGTCTGAGGCTTTAAATATTATTAATTAAGGTGGCTGCTAAGGGGGGCTATTTTTTCGGTTCGTGATGATAAACCGTTAGGGCTCCCAGTTCTCTGTTTAGTAGGTCGGGATTACCTAGGTTGAGCTCTACTAAACGTTTAAGGTGGGTGATGCTATCAATATCAATATACTCACACTCAAACCCTAAGTGATTAGGCTCTTGATGCATGAGCTTGATTGACATTATTATTGAGGCGCCCGCTTCAGATAATGAAATAACTGCTTCGAAAGGTTTTTCAAGGTCTGCATCTAAGGGCTCAGGACGCTTTACCAGAATTCCGCGCAAAGAAATATCAAGCAACTCTGTTTTCCACTCTTTTTCGTTTTGATGCAGGGTGCAGGATGCATCAAATAATATGCGGCTAAAATGTCGCTTGTCTTCTGTTGTGTTTTTGTTACCCACAATTCCTCCTGATGAATCGTTTTAATACTTAGCTTAACTATAGCTTTTATTTGGAGGATGGCTAGGTGTTAGTTTTATAGGGAGCGCAAGCGCTCCCTATAAGCTAGGCCATTTTTTTATACTTCATTCGTTTAGGTGCTCGTGCTGATTCACCTTTGCGTTTCTTGAGATCCTCGTCATAATCGGAGAAATTACCTTCAAACCAGACGACTTCGCTATCACCTTCAAATGCCAGAATATGAGTGGCGATACGGTCAAGAAACCAGCGGTCGTGAGAGATCACTATGGCACAGCCTGGGAATGCCAAAATAGCTTCTTCCAGTGCTCGTAGTGTTTCTACATCAAGGTCGTTGGTTGGTTCATCGAGCAGTAAAAGGTTAGCGCCCTGCTTTAGTAGCTTGGCAAGGTGGAGGCGGTTTCTTTCTCCACCGGAGAGGTCTCCCACACGTTTTTGTTGATCGGTGCCTCTGAAGTTGAATCGACTAACATAGGCTCTTGATTGTGTTTGGTAATTGCCAATCTGCAATATATCTTGTCCGCCACTTAATTCTTCCCAGACGGTATTATTGCTATCAAGATCTCTGGTTTGGTCAACATAAGCCACCTCAACAGTTTCGCCAATTTTGATATCCCCATGTACGGGTGATTCAAGGCCTGCAACCATTTTGAATAGTGTGGATTTACCTGCACCGTTACCACCGATAACTCCAACAATGCTTCCAGGTGGGATTTTGAAACTCAAATCTTTAAATAGCAGCTTGTCGCCGAAGCTTTTTTCTATGTCGTTAGCTTCTATCACCAAGTCACCCAAGCGTGGCCCAGGTGGAATGTAAATTTCCATTGTCTCGTTGCGTTTCTGAAATTCCTGAGAGTTCAGGTCTTCAAAGCGTTGTAGGCGGGCCTTACTCTTAGCGTGGCGTCCTTTGGTGCCGCTGTGTACCCATTCTAGTTCAGCTTTTATCGCTTTTTGGTGTGCAGCTTCCTGCTTGCCTTGTTGCTCTAGTCGCTGATCTTTTGCTTCTAGCCATTGAGAATAGTTACCCTCATAAGGGATGCCATAACCTCTATCGAGTTCAAGTATCCAGCCTGCCACGTTGTCCAGGAAATATCTATCGTGGGTAATAGCAACAACGGTGCCGGTGTAATCATGAAGAAAACGCTCAAGCCATGCGACGCTTTCTGCATCAAGGTGGTTGGTGGGTTCATCAAGCAATAGCATGTCGGGCTTCGATAACAGTAAGCGACAAAGTGCTACCCGGCGTTTTTCCCCGCCTGATAGTTTGCTTACATCCGCATCCCAAGGGGGTAATCTTAATGCATCGGCAGCCACCTCCAAGGTGCGCTCAAGGTTGTGTCCGTCAGATGCTTGAATGATGGCTTCCAGTTTTCCTTGCTCAGCCGCTAATGCATCAAAATCGGCATCAGGCTCCGCGTAGGCTGCATATACTTCTTCTATACGCACTAACGCGTCTTTAATTGCTTTTACGCCATCTTCGATATTGCCTCGAACATCTTTTGTTTCGTCTAGCTCGGGCTCTTGAGGAAGATAGCCAACGTTTATGCCTGCTTGTGGTCGTGCTTCGCCGTGAAAGTCTGTATCGACTCCTGCCATGATGCGTAATAGTGTGGATTTACCCGAGCCATTAAGGCCTAAAACGCCAATTTTAGCCCCAGGGAAAAACGAGAGTGAAATATCTTTGAGGATTTCTCTTTTCGGGGGAACGACCTTCCCCACACGATTCATGCTGTATACGTATTGAGCCATTGAGTTGGATCCTAGCTAAAAAGGAGTAAGTAGGTGCAAAAACTAGCTGATAATTGAATGAATGGCAATAAATCGATGCTGCTTAGTGATGTATGCCGAAGTTTAGGTTAAAATATCGCCTTTTTATTGGGTCTCGCTTCTCTGCGGGGCTCTATCCATTAAGTTTTTTAGAAAATAAGGGTTGGGGCGACAGATGTTTACTCGTGATATGACTATTGCTGGATTTGATGACGAAGTTTTCTCTGCAATTGAAGCAGAAGCAAAGCGTCAGGAAGAACATATTGAACTGATTGCTTCAGAAAACTATACCAGCCCTAGAGTAATGGAAGCACAGGGTTCTGTTCTGACTAACAAATATGCCGAAGGCTACCCGGGTAAGCGTTACTACGGTGGTTGTGAGCATGTTGATGTTATTGAGCAGTTAGCTATTGATCGTGCAAAAGAATTATTTGGTGCAGATTACGCAAACGTTCAGCCTCACTCAGGTTCTCAGGCTAACGCAGCCGTTTATATGGCTTTGTGTGAGCCAGGCGACACAATTTTAGGTATGAGTCTGGCTCATGGTGGTCACTTAACTCACGGTGCATCTGTTAGTTTTTCTGGTCGCATCTATAATGCGGTTCAGTATGGCCTGAATGCAGAAACCGGTGAGATTGATTATGAGCAGGTTGCTGAATTAGCTCGTGAACACAAACCTAAAATGATCGTTGCAGGTTTCTCTGCTTATTCTCGTATTGTTGACTGGCAGCGCTTCCGTGATATTGCTGATGAAGTAGGTGCTTACCTGTTTGTTGATATGGCACACGTTGCAGGTTTGATTGCTGCCGGTGTTTACCCAAGCCCGGTTAACATTGCTGACGTTACAACTACGACTACTCACAAAACATTGGGTGGGCCGCGTGGTGGTTTGATTCTGGCTAAGGCCGATGAAGCGTTAGAAAAGAAATTGAATTTTGCTGTATTCCCAGAAAGCCAGGGCGGCCCTTTAATGCATGTTATTGCTGCTAAAGCTATTTGCTTTAAAGAAGCTATGACTGAAGAATTTAAAGTATATCAGCAGCAGGTTGCTGATAATGCGAAAGCAATGGCTGCGGTATTTATTGAACGCGGTATTGATATCGTATCTAACGGAACAGATGATCATTTGTTCCTTGTCGATCTGATCAAAAAGGATATTACCGGTAAAGACGCCGATGCTGCATTAGGACGTGCCAATATCACGGTTAACAAAAATGCTGTTCCTAATGATCCTCGATCTCCTTTTGTAACTAGTGGCTTGCGCATCGGTACGCCAGCAGTTACTCGTCGTGGTTTCAAAGAAACTGAAGTACGTGAGTTAACAGAGTGGATTTGCGATATTCTGGATGACATCAGCAATGAAGATGTTATTGCCAGTGTAAAAGAAAAAGTAACAACGCTTTGTGCGAAGTTCCCTGTTTACGCTAACTAAATAGCCGTCATTGTTGGCGAGAATGTTGACGATAACTTTCTTCACAGGATGCAACAATGCATTGTCCATTTTGTAGTGCTGAAGATACAAAAGTAATTGACTCCCGACTGGTTGCTGGTGGCGGCCAAGTCAGGCGTCGTCGCGAATGCTTGTCTTGCAAAGAGCGCTTTACGACCTATGAGTCTGCTGAGTTAGTCATGCCTAAAATTGTAAAGCATGACGGAACCCGGCAGCCTTTTGATGAAGAAAAGCTCATTGCAGGTTTCTCAAAAGCACTCGAGAAGCGCCCTGTTAGCACTGAAGAAATTGAGCAATCTATCAATCGCATTAAGCATAGGCTTCGGGCAACCGGGGAGCGTGAGTTAAAATCGCGAATCCTTGGCGAAGAAGTAATGACGGAGCTGCGAAAGCTTGATGAAGTGGCTTATGTTCGCTTTGCTTCGGTCTATCGTAGCTTTCAGGATGTTAATGAATTCAAGGAAGAAATTGATCGCCTAACAAGGCCGGACCTGGATGACTGATACATCTGTGTGTGCAACTCAAGATCAGCACTATATGGCAGAAGCGATAAAACTGGCATATAAAGGGCTGTATACAACGGACCCGAACCCTCGTGTGGGTTGTGTCATTGTTAATAACGAGCAATCTAATGAAGGTCGGGTTGTGGGGCGTGGCTGGCATGTAAAAGCTGGCGAAGGTCATGCTGAAGTTAATGCGCTTCGTGATGCGGGGTCTCTAGCAGAAGATGCTACGGCTTATGTGACACTGGAACCTTGCAGCCATACAGGAAAAACGCCACCCTGTGCTGATGCCCTTATTAAGGCTAAGGTTAAAAGGGTCGTCGCAGCGATGCAGGACCCTAACCCTCTAGTAGCGGGTAATGGTTTTCAGAAGCTTCGGGATGCAGGAATAGAGGTTGAGTTTGGCGTACTTCAAGCAGAAGCAGAGGCCATTAATCCTGGCTTTATTAAACGAATGCGAAGTGGTTATCCGCTAGTTAGAGTTAAGCTGGCTATGAGTGTTGATGGCAGAACCGCCATGGCATCCGGCGAAAGTCAATGGATTACGGGTGGTGCTGCTCGACAAGATGTTCAGCGACTAAGAGCGCGAAGCTCTGTTATTGTGACTGGGTCGGGTACCGTTAATTATGACAACCCCTCACTTACCGTAAGAAGTGAAGAGGCTGGTTTGGCAGAGCAGCAGCCGCTACGAGTGGTTGTTGATTCTGATGGCGATATCGCGCTAGATTCAAAGCTACTACAACTACCTGGTAAAACAATTATTGCCATGGCTAGTAATAAGGCGCTTGATGAGTCGGAATTAAAGCTTGATCGTGTTGAGTTTAAGTCATTTCCTTCAAGTGCCGGATTTGTAGCGAACGGGCGAGTTGATCTCAAACTGCTATTAAGCTGGTTAGCTTCACAAGGGTGTAATGAAGTCTTAGTAGAAGCTGGCGCCACATTGGCGGGAGCGTTTGTATCTCAAGAATTAGTGGATGAATTGTGGGTTTACATGGCCCCTAAACTATTGGGAAGTAAAGCGCGGCCATTATTGGGCTTGCCATTTGACACCATGGCACAACAAATACCTCTGAGTGTGACAGATATTAGAGTGATTGGTGATGATATCCGTTTAATTTATCAGTTAGAGTCATCACTAAGGCCGCGAGGGTAGAGTAGATGTTTACCGGTATTATCGAAGCAATAGGCCAAATTGGTATTATTCGTTCGCAAGGTGGTGATAGTCGGCTTTTTATAAAGTCAGAGCAGCTTGACTATTCAGATGTGAAACTCGGTGACAGTATTGCTGTAAATGGAGTTTGTTTAACTGTGACTGACTTGGAGTCTCATGGATTTTGGGCTGATGTTTCCAATGAAACCATGATCCATACCCGAATGTCTGAATACAGTGTTGGCACGCGAGTTAATCTTGAAAAAGCGCTCACATTAAGTACTCGCCTTGGTGGGCATATGGTGAGTGGCCACGTTGACGGCGTTGGCGTGGTGCTTGAACGCTATGATGATGGACGATCAATACGTTTTGTAATTGAAGCGCCAGAGTCACTGGCTAAGTATATTGCTGAAAAAGGCTCAATAACGGTTGATGGTGTGAGCCTAACTGTGAATTCAGTGGAAAAAAATCAGTTCGTATTAAATATAGTTCCTCATACGGCGGCAGAAACCGTTATTGAAGGTTATAAGTCGGGAAGCAAGGTGCACTTAGAGGTGGATTTAGTGGCTCGTTATCTGGAGCGACTATTGTCTTGTCAGGAGTCAGCTGATTCTTCTCAAGGTTCAAAAATTAACCTGGCTTTTTTAGCGACTAATGGGTTTATGTAAAGAAGCAGGCACGAAACGGTATATGCGGTTAGACTTCACTGATAGGTCTTTGGCTTAACAGAATTGTCTGAAAATGTTCAACTATTGAAAAGGTGGCTCAATGGAGCTCAATAGCATAGAAGAGATTATTGAAGATATTCGTCAGGGTAAAATGGTTGTTCTGATGGATGACGAAGATCGTGAAAATGAAGGCGATCTGATTATTGCTGCAGAGCAGGTGCGGCCTGAAGATATTAACTTCATGGCAAAGTATGCTCGAGGCTTAATCTGCTTAACATTAACGCAAGAGCGTTGTGAGTTTCTTGGTTTGCCTTTAATGGTTCATTCGAATCAGGCTCAGTTTCAAACCAATTTCACTATTTCGATCGAGGCCGCAGAGGGTGTAACTACTGGTATTTCTGCTGCTGACAGGGCGCATACTGTACGTGTTGCAGTTGGTCGTACTACAAAAGCAGAAGAAATTGTTCAGCCGGGTCATATATTTCCTTTGATGGCTCAGCCTGGCGGTGTTCTTAGTCGTGCAGGGCACACTGAAGCCGGGTGTGATTTGGCGAGAATGGCTGGCTTCGAGCCTGCGGCCGCTATTGTTGAAATAATGAATGAAGACGGTACCATGGCTCGCCGACCTGATCTTGAGATTTTTGCTAAAGAGCATAATCTAAAGATCGGTACGATTGCAGACCTGATTCACTACCGTGCATTAAACGAAAAAACCGTTGATAGGGTTGATGAATACACCTTGGATACTGAGTACGGTGAGTTCAGGTTGGTTACTTACAAAGATACCATTCAGGGTGACACCCATTTAGCTATGGTTAAGGGCAAGATTGACCCGGACACCCCTGTTACTGTTAGAGTGCACATGGCTGATACTCTTAGAGATCTACTGGGTGCCAAGAAACAAGGGTCGTCAAGCTGGCCATTGCACCATGCTCTTGAAAAAGTAGCTTCAGAAGACGCTGGTGTGGTTGTGTTGTTGGGTGCTAATTCAGATGATGATCTTGAAGCGCGCGTAACAGAGTTTTTTGCACCTAAAAAGCCTCGCGGATCGGCTCAGGCGGGCTCAGGTGTTTATCAAACAGTAGGTACCGGGTCTCAGATATTAAATGACCTGGGTGTGCGTAAAATGCAATTGCTTAGTGCGCCAATGAAGTTTTCGGCTATCTCAGGTTTTGACCTGGAAGTGGTTGAATGCATACCTTATGAGTCTTGATTTTAGTTAATGTTGGAGATTTAAATGTCGTCTATAAAAACATTCGAAGGTGATTTTCGAAATTGTAGTGGTCGTTACGCGATTGTGGTTGGTCGTTTCAATAGCTTTGTTGTAGAAAGTTTACTTGAAGGTGCTATCGACACGTTAAAGCGTCACGGTATTGCTGAGCAGGATATCGAGATTTATCGAGTTCCTGGTGCATTTGAAATTCCATTGGCGGTTCAGCGTGTAGCGAAAACAGGTAACTATGATGCGGTTATTGCATTGGGTGCAGTTATTCGTGGTGGCACACCTCACTTCGAATATGTAGCGGGTGAGTGTGTGAAAGGTCTGGGTGCGGTATCTCTTAATTTGGACCTTCCTGTTGTTTTCGGTGTGCTTACGGTTGATACCATTGAACAGGCTATTGAACGCTCAGGCACTAAGGCTGGCAACAAAGGTGGAGAAGCAGCCCTTTCTGCTTTAGAAATGGTTAGCTTGTTTAATGGCATGGGAGCGTAGGCCCTGTGACAGATCAGTCAACCAATAAACCTGCATCGGGAAAAAGCGGACAGCCGGGAAAACCTGGTATTGCACAGCGCCGCAAATCTCGAACATTAGCCCTGCAAGCCTTATATCAATGGCAATTGTCTGGCTCTAATGTTTCTCAGATTGAGGCGGAGTTTTCTGCTGATAATGATATGAGTAAGGTTGATGTCTCTTACTTCAGAGAGCTGCTCAGAGGGGTTCCTACTAATCTTTCTGATTTGAATCGTCAGATCGAGCCTTTGCTTGATCGCCCGGTTCAGGATGTAGACCCTATAGAGATGACTTTATTGCGAATGGGAACCTATGAGATGATGCATCGCATTGATGTGCCTTATCGTGTAGTGATCAATGAAGCGGTAGAGTTAGCCAAGAAATTTGGTGGAACTGATGGTCACAAGTACATCAATAGTGTGCTTGATAAGTTGGCACCTAGGTTGCGCGCAGAAGAGACTCGTGGAACACGCGGTCGTTCGTAAGACCGTACACGGAGAGCGAAAACGAAAATGAAGCACTCAACGGATGAGTTTAGTTTAATTTCTCGTTTTTTTAGTAACATTGGGCGAGTTGGAGAACCTTTTTCTGATGAGTCCCTTGTTGCCCTTGGTATAGGTGATGATTGTGCAATTCTGCGCTCTCCTACTGGTTATGATACCTGTCTATCTATAGATACCCTTGTTTGCGGTGTCCATTTCCCTAAAAATATTACACCAGACAAGCTGGGTTACCGGTGTCTGGCTGTAAGCTTGAGTGATTTGGCTGCAATGGGAGCTCACCCCATTGCCTTTACCTTGGCGATTACATTACCGGATAACAATGTTGAATGGCTTGAAGCTTTTTCTCATGGTTTGTCGAAAATTGCTAGCCAGTACGGAATTCGATTGATTGGCGGTGATACCACTAGAGGCCCTTTAACCATATCTATACAGGTTCATGGTCTCACTCCGTCTGGAGTGGCTATGAAACGTTCAGGTGCTAATCCGGGAGATCTTATTTGTATTACCGGTCCGTTAGGTGATGCGGGTGCAGCATTAGACTATCTTCACCTTGATGAATCGTCGGATAGTTTGAGTGAAAATATTCAGCATTTTCTAAATCGGTATTATTACCCGCAGCCTAAAATCGCAGCAGGGTTGGCAATTAGAATGCTTGCATCGGCTGCTATTGATGTTTCTGACGGTTTGCTTGCTGATTTTAACCATATCGCTGAATCTTCTAGGGTGGGAGGCGTGTTTTATGAGAATAACATTCCTATGTCTGCCGAGTTGGTGGTTGAAAAGGGTAAAGATGCCTTATCTTTGGCTTTAACGGCTGGAGATGATTATGAGCTTTGTTTTTGTATTCCAGCCTCTTGTGTTCAAGTGATGATGGAGAATGAGTTGCTTGATGATGTGGTTATTGTAGGTGAGGTAACTGCGGCACCCGGGATGATAATGATTGACGATGGGGGTAATGAGCGGCGCTTATCTCCGAAAGGCTATCAACACTTTTAATTGTTTTCTGTAATTTTAAGGTAGGTATAAATGACAAAGTTGCCTCAGGGATTCTTAAAAAATCCGGTTAATTTTTTGGCTTTTGGTCTTGGGAGTGGTTGTGCGCCCAAAGCTCCAGGGACGTTCGGTACTGCGGCTGCGGTGTTATTTTATTTACCACTTCAGTATTTATCTATTTGGTTGTATCTAGGGTTTATTGTTGTAACCTTTGTTTTAGGTGTATGGCTCTGTGACCGTGCATCAAAGGCACTAGGTGTTCATGATCATGGGGGGATTGTCTGGGACGAGTTTGTAGGGTATTGGATTACAATGATTGCAGCCCCGGCTGGTTGGGTTTGGATGTTAGTGGGGTTTCTTCTGTTTCGTTTGTTTGATATTTGGAAGCCGTGGCCCATAAAGGTAGCAGATAATGTGATTGAGGGGGGCTTTGGTATTATGATTGATGATGTTTTAGCTGGAATATATGCTCTTATTTGCTTGCAGTTATTGGCTTTTTCTTTCGGGTTATAGCTGTAGGTGCGAACATTTTTTTTGGGCGCAAAAAAACACCCTGCTAAAATAACAAGTAAGTTTGACGCATATTGTCATCCTGTTAGTGAGCCTGAGTCACCATTGGGAGTAGGCTGACAATATGTAAAAAACGATCGAGACCCAGCTTTGCTCTGGTTCTATCTGCATAAGGTCCGCTATCAAATCCTTCTCGCGTAGTGAAATACCATTTATGACCAACACAGAAAAAACGATTGCTACGAAATGGAGTTTCGCCGAATTCACCACTTCGAATCTCGCCTGCTTGCGCTTCTGATATCATTTTCTATACCCCCGATTCATCATTATTTTTCTTATTATTCTCCCACTCTACAACACTGAAATATATTTTCAATACTTGTTGACATTTTTATTTATACCGAAAAGTTAATCGGCGTGAGTATAAAGTTGTATATGAAGTTGCATAAGCTGGTGTTAATGGTGACAATTGGATTTAATTTTAAGTCATCGTTTGAAAGGGTAAATGAATGTTGCTATCGGGTTGTTTTTTGATGCGTCGGTTTTTGGCGCGCTGGGTTGCTGTGTTTTCACTTATATTTCTGGCAGGGTGTTCGTCGACTTCTTTAATTAAAACGTATGACGGTCCAAAGGTGGATGTTTCACGTTCCTCTATTTTATCTGTTACTGGCGGTATAGAGGTACTTTCAGTGAATGGAAAAGAAGTTAAGACCTATTTACTTCCAGAGCTAGATCTTAATTATCAAATTCTACCTGGTGAAAACTCAGTTGTATTTACCCATGAAACACTTTGGGCGAAGCCTGGTAAAAGAGAAGCGGGTGAGCCAAATTCGGAGCTGATTGTAACAGAGCCAATGCAAATGAGCTTTAATGCGAAAGCTGGAGAGGTGTATAGCTTTGTCTTTGGTCAACCTGAAAATCGGATGGAGGCGTCTGACTTTGCTAAAACATTTAAAGCGACCTTAGTGGATTCATCTGAGGGTTTTATTGCTGAATCTACGTTGTATGCTGAGGTATCTAAATCTGGAGAAAATAAGGTTGTTGCTGCTCCTGTTAAGTCGACTTCTGTTAGTGTTAGTCCCGCAAAGGTGGCTAGTGCTCCCGTTGTAGTAACGGGAGCTGTTGTTGGGGCTGCTGCAGTGGTGTCTTCTGCATCAACTGGATCCTCCCAAGAGGGGGGGTTGCCAACAATTGATGGGCTTAAGGTTTTGTGGGATAGCGCTTCTACCGCTGAGAAAAAAGAGTTTTTAAAGTGGGCGTTTAAATAAAAAATTGTAATTACAGCTAATAAGTTCAATTTATATTTGCGCTATTACTCCCTTCGATCCAAACTAAAAGTGGGTTGAAGAGGAGGGGTGTTAATGTCATCCGTTAGAATGCCCGCTGTTAGCGGGCTTTTTTATACGTCAGATGCTTCGGTTTTGAAGGCTGAGGTTGAGGGCTTTTTGAGTGACGCAACTCGGCGTTATAATACTGAGCTACCATTTACACCAAAGGCTTTAATTGTTCCTCATGCAGGGTATATCTATTCTGGGATTTTTGCGGCCGCAGCCTATAGCTCAGTAGCCTCTAGCGCCACTATTTCTCGTGTGGTGTTGCTGGGGCCAAGTCATCGGGTGCCTCTTAGAGGTATGGCACTTTCTTCCTCCGACTTTTTTAGAACACCTTTGGGTGACGTTACAATAGATAAGCGTAATTACCCCCCTTTAATGCAGCTTCCGGGCGTTACCGTTGATGACCAGGCTCACTTACATGAGCATAGCTTGGAGGTGCAGATTCCGTTTTTGCAAGTTGTTCTGGGGGGCATTGAAATACTCCCTGTCGTTGTTGGTTTAACGCCTGCTCATGAGGTAGCAGCGTTGCTGGCTGAAGTATGGGGTGGTGATGAAACATTGATTGTCGTGAGTTCAGATCTTAGCCATTATCATAGTTATGATGATGCGGGCAGAATTGATAGAGATACTGGTAAAGATATATTGAGTTTTTCTACTCAACTTCATGGAGAGCAGGCTTGCGGTTGTTATAGCGTGAATGGCTTGCTCTTCGAGCTTAAAAGAAGAGGTTTAGTTGCCAGAGAATTGGTTGTAGCTAATTCGGGGGATACCGCAGGCGACCATCAGCGTGTAGTGGGGTATGGGGCTTATGCTTTCGGATGAGTTTTCTGAATCAGAAAGAGTGGAATTAAAAGTCATTGCATTAAGTGCTTTGAAAGCTGCGGTTTTGGATAATAAGTCATTTTCATTAGAGGGTGTTTCATCACGTTTAATGCTGCCTGGTGCATGCTTTGTAACGCTATTAAAAAATAGTCAGCTTAGGGGGTGTATTGGAACTTTGGAAGCTCATAGGTCTTTGGCTGAGGATGTGGCTCATAATAGCTATAATGCAGCGATGCGTGACCCACGGTTTCCTTGCGTTGAGTCTTCTGAGTTAAATGATTTGGAGTTATCTATTTCGGTGTTAACTAAGCCTAAAGAGGTGGCGGTTGATTCTGAGGCGCAATTATTGAAGCAAATAAGGCCGGGTGTTGACGGTGTTATATTGGATGATGGCTCTCATCGGGCAACTTATCTGCCGTCAGTGTGGGAGCAGTTACCTGATGCTATTGATTTTATTCGGGAGTTAAAGTGTAAGGCTGGGTTGCCTAAAGATTATTGGTCGAAATCTATGCGGTGTTTCACATATCAGTCTGTATGCATTAAATAATAGTTGGAATGCTATTTATGGGGTATGCTGTTCGCACCGAAAGAAAATGGTGCGTACAGCAAGTCCTGCAATCAATATCACCTATATTCTAATCTTTAGATGTTTTATCTTCAGTTGGTGCGTCATTATTGGTTTCATTTTTGCTAAATAAATTACTAAAAAGCTCAATAATATCATCAATAAACCCTGATCCTATGCTTCTGAGTGATGAGGGTTCATGGCTCTCGCTTTTTAATTCTTCCATCGAGTAAGGTATATGAAGTGCTGCTTCTATATCATCAACCGCTTTAAGAAGGTATTCACCAAAATTACCTGGGTTTTCCATTATGGTTGGGCACGAGGTAACGCTGATGGTTATTTTTCCATCATAACTAACCACAACTAAAACAACGCCTATTCCATCGAATAAAGGGGCTGTCCCCACTTGCCTGATGAGCTTTGACCCATTCATATAGAGGGGCATCTGGGGGCCTGGAATATTTGTAATAGGAATATTAAATAGTGGTTTGTGACGTTGTGCCAGCTGGAATTCTGTATAGATTCTAGCTGATAAAGCTGCGACGCTTGAAGGTATGAGTTCGGTTAATCTGTCTGCAGATATGGCTTGGTTGTATGTTTTAGATATGACTGCATTTTCGTGAATTTGTTTTATTCTTGCAATGGGGTGTTGGATGTCTGTAGCCAGGGATAGAATAATGGCTGACAGCTGATTCCCTGTTTTTGTTTGCAGGCTTTTTGACCTTACAGAGATGGGGGTCATCGCAAGAAGGGGTGCTTCAGGTGTTACCTTATGGTCTTTTAGGTAGTGGTGAAGTGCTTCTGCGCAAATCCCCATCACAATGTCGTTGATAGTAGTGTCATCAATTTCTTTGCGAATGCCTTTAATGCGCTCCAAAGGAATTTCAATGTAATGAAGGGCGCGCTTATCGCTGATTGGATTATTGAATGCGGTTCTGGGGGCGCTGAATAACGCAGGGGGTAAGTTTAACTTGCGTAATCGTTGTAGTAGTACCGAATAAAATGTTGAGGCCGCCGTGTCTTTTGCAAGATTGGCTAATCTAAGCGGGGTGCTTAGTGCATTACTATAGGCGCTGCCTAGAAGCCTGAATGTATTTGGTAGTGGGGCTGGTTTCCATTCTCTACTTTTTGTTACGGCTTTGGGTTCGACAGAAAAATCAAGCAAAGAGCTCATAACTTCATCGCCACTTAAGGCATCAATGGCTGCATGGTGGATTTTTACAACCATGGCAAAGCATTTCCCGGGAAGGCCAGAGCAGCTCTCAATGCCGTCAACAAAGGCGATGGACCATAATGGTTTATCTCGGTCGAGTGGTTTGCTGAATAAATTAGCAGCCAGCTCCGTTAATTGAGTGTTTTTATCGGGACCATTTAAGGTTATGTAGCTTAGGTGTTTTGAGAGATCGAATTCAGGGTCATCGACCCAGTATGGATGGTCAAGTTTTAGTGGAACTTCAACTAATCGTTGGCGAAAAAATCGAGCTATATGTAATCTTGATTCTATAAAAGCGTAAAACTCCCCGAATTTCATTGGGGTTTCACGTTGAGAGCAATCAAATACATAAAGCCCTCCTATTAGCATAGGGGAGCTTTCGGTTTCTAAATAGAGGAAGGATGCATCCAAGTCTGATAATTGCTGCATATAAAATAACGCCCTTTATTTTAAGTGCCTGACAGTGTGGTTTGTTCTTTTTCCTTGTCAGGCTAATGCTGTCTTTTACTAATTGTTTCGTTCTACTGCCAAGCCTGCAAGTGCGAAAAGAGCCTCTTTATAAGGTGAGGTCTCTAGCGAGTTAAGGCAGGATTTTGCCTTTTCAGCCTCTTTATTTGCACGAGCTATAGTGTAGTCCAGTGCGCCGGTGGTTTGCACGGCTTCTTTAATAAGAGAAAGGTCTTCTAATCCGCCCTTTCTAATGGCGTTACGAATAAGTTGTGCTTGTTCTTCTGATCCATGCTTCATTGCGTAGATTAATGGTAGTGTTGGTTTGCCTTCTGCGAGGTCATCACCTACATTCTTACCCATGTCTTCGGCAGAGCCTGTGTAGTCGAGTACGTCATCAATTAGCTGGAAAGCCAGTCCTAAATGCAGGCCATAGTCACGCAGGGCTGCTTCTTGTTCTGTTGATGCGCTGGCCAGTACTGCCCCGCTATGAGATGCAGCCTGAAAAAGCATGGCTGTTTTACTTTTGATCACGGCCATGTAATTTTCTTCAGTAACATCGGGGTTTTTGCAATTCATTAACTGGAAAACTTCACCTTCTGCAATAATATTGGTGGCGTCAGATAATATATTCATGATGTGCATGTTGCTTATTTGCACCATCATTTGAAAGGCTCTTGAATAGAGGAAGTCACCGACTAAAACACTGGGAGCGTTGCCCCATTTTGCATTGGCAGTAGCTTTGCCGCGTCTAAGGTCTGATGTGTCGACGACATCGTCATGTAGCAGGGTTGCGGTATGTAAAAATTCAATAATGCTTGCTAGCTTAATTTTATCGGCACTTTCATTCTCGCCTTCATACCCTAGGGCGTTACTAGTCAAAAGTACGAGCAGTGGGCGCATTCGCTTGCCGCCGCTTTCAACAATGTAGTGAGCAATTTTTTCAACTAAAGGAACGTCTGAGGATAGCTGTTCAATAATTAGTTTATTAACGCGCTCAAAATCCTGGGCTACGGTGTCGAGTATTTGTTGTGCCTGCATAATAATGGTCAGAACTCTTAGATAAAATTTGAATGAATGCTATGGGGTGGCTACTCTACTGTCAAGTTCTTACGGGGTCGTGATGTGGCTTGTGACTAATATTTTGTCTGTAATTTGTTTTTGTGGAGTTTAATATATGTACTGTGCGCTAATATAGATATAGTGCTTGCAGAATTTTATGGTCTTTAATATAATTACGCGCCCTTCAGAACCGCCCTGCAATATGGTCGACAGAGTGCTTCCAGTAGAAGCAGGTAGCTAAGCTTGGATGTGAAGGTGAATTTTGATATGAATTTATTCGTTTGAGTGGTCTGTTTTTAATGTTCTTGTTAAGTCAGGTGTTGAAGATGGGCGGCTTGCGCGAGAAAGAGAGTGCTACTTAAAAGAGTGGTCGGAGATTTATATGTACGCAGTTATTGTAAGTGGCGGTAAGCAGCACCGTGTAGTTGAAGGTGAAGTGCTAAAGCTAGAAAAAATTGAAGTAGAAACTGGCGGCGCTATTGATTTTGATAAAGTGCTAATGGTTGTTAATGGTGATGATGTTAAAGTTGGCGCTCCTGTTGTTGAAGGCGCTAAGGTAACTGCAGAAGTAGTTAGTCATGGTCGTCACGACAAAGTTAAGATCCTGAAGTTCAAGCGTCGTAAGCACCACATGAAGCAGATGGGTCACCGTCAGTGGTATACAGAAGTTAAAATCACTGGAATTAATGCCTAATCGGCTAGAGGAGAAAACTAATGGCTCACAAGAAAGCTGGTGGTAGTACCAAAAACGGTCGCGATTCCGAATCGAAACGACTTGGTGTCAAAATGTATGGCGGCCAAGTAGTTAAAGCGGGCAACATTATTGTGCGTCAGCGTGGAACTCAGTTTCACCCTGGAGCAAATGTTGGTTGTGGTAAAGATCACACTTTGTTTGCAACTGCAGACGGTGTTATTAAGTTTGAAGTTAAAGGTGCTAAAAACCGCAGATTTGTTAATGTCGTAGACGCTAGCTAGTTTGTAGTTTGACCAAAAAAAGCTCCGCTCTTGCGGGGCTTTTTTTGTTTGGGGCATAAATTGAGTGTAAAGTGCTGGTTTTCAGTGAGATAATGGTTTTCAGGCGAGGGTAGGGTTATGAAGTTTGTTGATGAGGCGTCCATTTTTGTAGAAGCCGGAAAGGGTGGTAATGGTTGTCTGAGCTTTCGTCGTGAGAAATTTATAGAAAAAGGCGGTCCTGACGGAGGTGATGGGGGTGATGGTGGGTCAATATTTCTTGAGGGGGATGGGTCTATCAATACTTTAATTGACTTTCGTTACCAGCCGCGTTATCGCGCTAAAACTGGTGAAGGGGGGCGTGGTCGAGATTGTACTGGTGCAAAAGGTGATGATCTTGTTTTGAAGGTGCCAATAGGGACAACTGTTATTGATGCGGATACCGAGGAGGTGTTGGGCGATTTAACTAAGATTGGTCAGCGCTTAATGGTTGTGCGTGGTGGGTTTCATGGCTTGGGTAATACTCGTTTTAAATCCAGTACTAACCGTGCGCCAAGGCAAACTTCTGATGGGTCTCTCGGTGAGGAGCGAACAGTTCGCCTTGAGATGAAGGTTTTGGCGGATGTTGGTTTGTTGGGGATGCCAAATGCTGGAAAATCTACCTTAATTCGTGCTATTTCATCAGCTAAGCCTAAAGTAGCTAACTACCCTTTTACAACGCTTGTGCCTAACTTGGGTGTGGTGAGTGTGCAGCCTCATCGTAGTTTTGTTGTAGCTGATATTCCTGGATTAATTGAAGGGGCTGCGGAGGGTGCAGGGCTTGGGGTTCGCTTTTTAAAGCATTTGGTTAGAACGCGTTTGTTGCTGCATGTGGTGGATATGGCGCCTTATGATGATATGACGCCTGCGGATGCGGTGCTAGCTATAGCAGGCGAGCTAAATAAATTTAGCTCGACCTTGGCGAGTCGAGATCGTTGGTTGGTGTTAAATAAGTTAGATTTGCTCTCTGAAGATCAGCAGGAGCTGGTGTGTGATGAGTTGTTAGGTAGGTTGCAGTGGGATGGTCCTGTTTATAAAATTTCTGCTATTAAGGGTGAGGGCACTAAACAGCTCTGCTTTGATATTATGGAGTGGATTGAAAAGCGTACTGCGGCGGAAGCTGATGATAGTTCTTTGGCTGAGGCTGAGCTTCGTCTAAGGTCGTTAATGGATGCTGAAGCGCGAGAAAAATTACAGGCATTAAAAGCGGCCAGAAAAAAGCAGAAAGATAGTGAGAAAGCGGGTTTTGACGACTTTGATGATGACGACTTTGATGATGATGAAGATGGTGCTGAAGTCGTTTATGCAAAGTAATTTAGTTGAAAGTTGAGAGAGGTGTATTCTTGTCACTTGTCGCTTAATCTACTTATTTAAAAAAGGTGAATACATTGTCTGGTCGGCAGGCGTTATCAAAATCTCAGTGTTGGGTTGTTAAGATTGGCAGCGCCTTGCTTACGAATGATGGTGAGGGGTTGGATAAGCAATCCATTGCGCAGTGGGTGGAGCAGTTGGTTTGGTTGCGTCAGCAGGGTGTTGATATTGTTTTGGTTTCTTCTGGCTCAGTTGCTGAGGGTATTACTCGTCTAGGGTTAAAGCGGCGACCTAAGCATTTGCACGAATTGCAGGCTGCTGCCGCAGTGGGGCAGATGGGCTTGATTCAAACTTATGAGACCGAATTTAAGCGCTATGGTTTGCATGCGGCTCAAATTTTACTAACGCATGATGATTTATCTGATCGCAAGCGTTATTTGAATGCACGTGGAACGCTGAAGTCGCTTATGGGGATGAATGTAATTCCTATTGTTAATGAAAATGATACGGTTGTTACCGATGAAATTAAATTTGGTGATAATGACACTTTGGGTGCGTTGGTTGCTAATTTAATAGAGGCTGATGCTTTGGTTATCCTGACGGATCAGGATGGCTTATATAATAAAGATCCTCGAAAAAATACCGACGCCGTTTTACTTGATGAGGCTTTGGCTGAAGATGCTTCTTTAGATGCTATGGCTGCTGGTGGTGTGGGTGCGCTTGGTCGTGGTGGTATGGTGACTAAGGTTCGCGCTGCTCGATTGGCGGCTCGCTCGGGAGCTCAGACTGTTATCGTGGGTGGGCGCATTGACGGTGTGTTGCGTCGTCTAAGGTCTGCTGAAAAATTAGGGACTTTGCTGTTACCAAATCAGGAGCGTCAAGTTGCCAGAAAGCAGTGGTTGGCAGGGCATTTACAGACGCGTGGTAAGTTAGTGCTTGATGCGGGGGCGGTTAAGGTTTTGCGTCAAAAGGGGCGCAGCTTGTTGCCTGTAGGTGTTAAATCTGTCTCTGGCCGCTTTCGGCGGGGAGAGATGGTTGCTTGTGTTGATGATATGGGTAACGAGGTGGCTAGAGGTTTGGTTGCTTATGATTTTGTTGATGCTGAAAAGATCATTGGGCAGCCTAGCGATAAAATCGAATCAATACTGGGTTATGTGAATGAGTCAGAGTTGGTGCATCGAGATAATTTAGTGTTGGTGTAAGTTGTAATTGCAGGTTGAATTTAAGCTCCTGTTTCGAGCACAAAAAAACCGGCAATAGCCGGTTTTTTCATTAATGCCTTAAATTAAGCCGCTTTTAGCGCCTTAACTCGTGCATTCAGGCGGCTCTTAATGCGAGCGGCTCTGTTTTTAGGAAGAATCCCTTTGCTGGTCATGCTGTCAATAGCAGGAGCTGCAGCGTTAAAAGCAGTTAGGGCTTCTTCGTGGTTGCCAGCTTCAATTTTAGCTGTCACTTTTTTGATGAATGTGCGAACCATGGAACGCTGGCTTGCATTGTGCTGGCGACGCTTTTCTTGCTGGCGTGCGCGCTTTTTTGAAGATGGGGAATTAGCCACCGTTGGACTCCTCGATTAGCGAAAATATTGTATAATTTTGAGCGGTCTCAAAATAAATGACGCGAGACTATGCCTCTTTAAACTCTTTTTGTCAATAACTATATGTCTAAATAGCTTGTCACTGACTGATGTGGCGCATGATACAGCGTTGAGGCGAATTATTAAAGGGATGGTGCTATTATTGCCAACTTTTTAAGCCACAAGTGTAATTTAATGCTATTTGCTTAAGAAAATGACCTGTATCTTTGTAGGGGGCGCGGTGCGCACCGAATGTTTGCCGAGAGAGTGAAGTTGAATAAAAATGTAGAGCAGCAGGAAGAAAAAGTTCCTGTCAAAAAGGAAGGTTCATCCGCAGGGCTACTAAAATCGAGTAGTGTAGTAGGGGCAATGACCATGCTCTCTCGAATACTTGGTTTGGTACGTGATATCGTTATTGCTCGTTATTTTGGTGCCGGAGCGGGGGCTGATGCTTTTTTTGTCGCATTTAAAATCCCGAACTTTCTTAGGCGCTTATTTGCTGAAGGGGCGTTTGCTCAGGCTTTTGTACCTGTACTCTCAGAATATCGCTTAAAGAAAGAGTTGCGGGACGTTCGGGGGCTCATCAATTCGGTAGCTGGCGTGCTGGGTATGGTGCTGTTAGTGGTTACTTTGCTGGCTGTTGCTGGTTCTCCCTTGTTAACTATGGTTTTTGCTCCAGGTTTTGTAGATGAGCCTGAAAAATTCACGCTAGCAAGCGAAATGCTGCGTTTAACCTTTCCTTATTTATTACTTATCTCTTTAACTGCGTTTGCCGGTTCAATCTTAAATAGCTATGGGCGCTTTGCTATTCCTGCTTTTACGCCGGTATTACTTAACTTGTCTCTAATTGCATCGGCAATCTGGCTTTCGCCTTATCTTGATAACCCCGTTGTTGCGATGGCTTGGGGGGTTTTGATTGCCGGTATGTTGCAGCTGTTCTTCCAGTTTCCGTTTTTAATGAAGCTGGGTTTAATGCCGAGGCCAAGGTTAGATTACCGTCACGAAGGCGTGACGAGAATTATGAAATTAATGCTACCTGCGCTCTTTGGCGTTTCAGTCAGTCAGATCAATTTATTACTGGATACCGTTTTAGCTTCTTTTCTTGAGACAGGTAGTGTGTCCTGGCTTTATTACTCTGATCGATTGTCTGAGTTGCCGCTAGGTGTCTTTGGTATTGCAATCGCTACGGTTATTTTGCCATCCCTATCTCGAAAGCATACGGACTCATCGCATGATGAGTTTTCAAAAACACTGGACTGGGCCTTGAGACTTGTTTTATTAATTGGCTTACCTGCAGCTATTGCTTTATTACTGTTGGCGGAACCTTTACTGGCAACCTTGTTTTATCATGGAGAGCTAACTGCTCATGATGTTTCAATGTCGGTATTAAGTTTAAGGGCTTATGCTTCGGGTTTAATGGCTTTTATGTTGATTAAGGTGCTGGCCCCCGGATATTTTTCTCGTCAGGATACCAAAACCCCCGTAAAAATAGGCGTAATAGCTATGGGGGTTAATATGGTGTTTAATCTGATCTTGATTTGGCCTTTGGCTCATATGGGCTTAGCCTTAGCAACGGCATTGTCTGCATGGTTGAATGCATTTTTATTGTATAGAGGTTTAGTCAAAGAGAAGGTTTACTGGCTGCATAGAGGCTGGGCGAAATTTTTATGTCAGATGACCTTTGCGTTGCTGTTAATGATGGGGGCTATTTTGACTTTACTGTACTTATTTCCTGATTGGTTGGTTATGACGGTTTGGCAGCGAATATCTTATCTTGCCATTATTGTTGTTTCGGGTGTTGGCGCATATTTTATTGGTTTGTACCTCTCAGGACTAAGAATAAAGACATTTCTCGTTCGATAGTTATGTCTTCTATTTGGTCACCCTGCGGTCAAGTGGCAGAATGACAGGTCAGGGGGTTAGATTTAATTGGACGATCCTTATATAATCGCCCATTTGCGCCCTTTATAATAAAATAGGTTGGTATTAATGAAGTTGGTACGTGGGCTGCAAAACTTGATTGCGCAGAAAGTGGTCGCGCAGCAAACCCATCAGGGTTGCGTAGCCACCATCGGTAATTTTGACGGTGTGCATATAGGGCATCAGGTTATTATTGAGCAGGTTCAGGAGCGTGCAGCAAAATTGGGCCTTCCTTCAGTGGTGGTGGTATTTGAGCCTCAACCACAGGAGTATTTTAGGGCAGGTGCCGCGCCAGCACGATTAATGCGCTTTAGAGAAAAGCTAGTCGCCCTCAGAGCATTAAAGATTGATTACCTGCTTTGTTTAAAGTTTAGTGACCGATTACATGAAATGTCTGCACTGCAATTTATTGATCAGGTGTTGGTAAGTGGTCTTAATATCAAGCACCTTGTTATTGGTGATGATTTTAGATTTGGTAATGATCGTGCTGGTGACTTTGCTTTATTAAGCCAAGTGGGTAATGAATGCGGCTATTCAGTTGAAAATACCCGAACGGTCGAAATAGATTCTGAGCGAGTGAGTAGCACTCGTGTACGTAATGCTCTAGATGGTAATGATTTTGATTTGGCGGAGCGTTTGTTAGGTCACCCTTACACCATTACTGGCTGCATCGTACATGGCCGAAAATTAGGGCGCCAGCTAGGTGTGCCAACGGCCAATGTATCACTAGGTCGCAAAAACCTGGTATTAAAGGGAGTTTATGCCGTAGAAGCGACGCTTGAGTCTGGTGTTTGTCTGCAAGGAGTTGCTAATATTGGTGTGCGGCCAACCGTGGATGGCTTGCAACCATCTTTAGAAGTTCACCTGTTTGATTTTGATGATTCTATTTATGGTGAGCATTTGCAGGTTGTGTTTAAGCGACGAATTCGTGATGAGAAAAAATTTAGTGATATAGATGCTTTAAAAGCACAAATTTTAAAAGACATAGAAGAAACCAAAACGTATTTTAAATAATAACCCGTAAAACGTGACGAAGTGAAAAGAAGATGAGTGACTACAAGCACACCCTGAACCTACCTGATACAGACTTTCCTATGCGTGGAAACCTCGCACAGCGTGAGCCTAAAATGCTTAAAGAGTGGCAAGAAAAAGACTTGTATCAGCAGATTAGGGATGCACGACAAGGTGCTGAAAAATTTATTCTTCATGATGGCCCTCCCTACGCGAACGGCAATATTCACATTGGTCATGCAGTTAATAAAATATTAAAAGACGTCATCATTAAAGCTAAAACCATCAGTGGTTTTGACGCCCCTTATATTCCTGGTTGGGATTGTCATGGATTGCCGATTGAGCACAATGTAGAGAAAAAAATTGGTAAAGCAGGTGTTAAAGTAGATGTTAAAGAATTCCGCAAAGCCTGTAGAAAATATGCACAGAAGCAAGTTGATGGGCAGAGAGAAGACTTTATTCGTTTAGGTGTTCTGGGTGACTGGGCTAACCCCTATTTAACCATGGATTTTGCATTTGAAGCTGACATTATCCGCTCCTTGGGCAAAATCGTTGAAAACGGTCATCTACATAAAGGTTTTAAACCTGTTTACTGGAGTGTAGTGGGTGGTTCAGCTCTAGCTGAAGCTGAAGTTGAATATCAGGACAAAATATCAACCGCCATTGATGTACGTTTTTCAGCGGTTGACCAGGCTGATTTTGTAAGTGCCTTTGAGCTTGAAAATGCACCTTCAGGAAATGAAGGTGGCGAAGGTGAAGTCTCCGTTATTATCTGGACTACTACCCCGTGGACACTGCCATCGAACCAAGCGGTGTCTTTACATGCCGGTCTTGAATACGTTCTGGTTGAATGCACCACTTGTTTAGGTGATGGCAGCCCGGGTAAAGAGCGCTTGGTTATGGCTGAAGCACTTTATTTAGATAACATGACGCGTTACGGTGTAGATGAATATGCAGTTGTAGGTCGTTGTAAAGGCGCAGACTTAGAAAATAAATTACTGGCTCACCCGTTCTATTCAGAGCGCCAAGTACCGGTTATTTTGGGTGACCATGTAACCACCGATGCAGGTACGGGTGCTGTACATACTGCACCAGACCACGGTGTTGATGACTTTAATGTAGGCAAGGCTTACGGTTTAAAAACACTGAACTTAGTCGATGATAATGGTGTATTCCGTGAAAGTGCCGAATTATTTGCCGGGCAACATGTTTATAAGGTGGATGAAAAGGTACTTGAAGTACTTAATCAGCATAACAAGCTGGTTTACAAAAAATCATTCAGCCACAGCTTCCCCCATTGCTGGCGCACCAAAACACCACTAATTTTCCGTGCTACACCTCAGTGGTTTGTTAGCATGGAGCAAAACGGCCTTAAAGATGCAGCACTTGAAGCCGTTAAGGGCGTTAAGTGGGTTCCATCTTGGGGGCAACAGCGTATTGAAGGTATGTTAGAGCAGAGCCCAGACTGGTGTATTTCTCGCCAGCGCACCTGGGGTGTTCCAATTGCTTTATTTGTTAACAAAGAAACCCAAGAGCTCCACCCTGAAACCAGCCGCTTAATTGAAGAAGTAGCTAAGCGAGTAGAAAAAGAAGGGATGGACGCTTGGTTTGACCTTGACCCTACAGAAGTGCTGGGTGATGATGCAGACCAATGGCAGAAAGTAACCGATACGCTGGATGTATGGTTTGATTCCGGTGTAACCCATGCGGCAGTATTAAGGCAGCGGGAAGAGTTAGGGCAATACCCTGCAGACCTTTACCTTGAAGGCTCAGATCAGCACCGGGGTTGGTTCCAGTCTTCATTAAAGACAGGTATTGCGATTAATGGAGAAGCCCCTTATAAGCAAGTGCTGACTCACGGCTTTGTAGTGGATGGGCACGGTAAGAAAATGTCTAAATCCATGGGGAACGTGGTTGCGCCAGTAGAGGTAATGAATAAACTGGGCGCCGATATTCTTCGTTTATGGGTTGCTTCAACGGATTACAGTGGTGAAATGACCGTATCTGACGAGATACTTAAGCGTACCGCCGACTCTTATCGTCGAATCCGTAACACTGCTCGTTTCTTATTAGCGAACATTAATGGTTTTGAGCCTAAAGCAGACATCGTAGCATCTGAAGATATGCTAGCTCTGGACCGTTGGGTGGTTGATCGTGCTTACTTGCTACAAAAAGAACTACTTGAAGCTTATGACGAGTATAATTTCCTAGCCGTTTCTCAGAAGATACTTCAGTTCTGTAATATTGACTTGGGTAGTTTCTATTTGGATATTATCAAAGACCGTCAGTACACCACCAAGCCAGACAGTCTTGAGCGTCGTTCTTGCCAAACTGCAATGTATCACGTCACTGAAGCAATGGTTCGTTGGATCGCGCCTGTTCTAAGCTTTACTGCGGACGAAATCTGGGCCACGCTACCGGGTGAGCGAGGCAAAACAGTCTTTATTGAACAGTGGTATCAGGGCTTACAGCCAATGGCTGACTCAGAAGATAAAGGCCGAGCGTACTGGGAGCAAATTCTGGCAGTGAAAACCGCTGTGAATAAGCAAATGGAAGAAGAACGTAAAGCGGGTAAGATCAAAGGCTCTATGACCACAGAAGTAACCCTCTTCTGTGATGGTGATGTACAGCAAGCACTAGCCACACTAGGTGAAGAGCTGAGATTTGTATTAATTACCTCAGAAGCTAAAGTACTTGGCCTTTCTGATGAAAGCTCAGAGCAAGGGGTTGCGACAGATATTGATGGGCTTAAAGTCTCAATTGTGTCCAGTGAACACGAGAAGTGTGAGCGTTGCTGGCATCACAGAGAAGATGTAGGTTCACATGACGCACACTCTACATTGTGTGGCCGTTGTATTGAAAACGTTGATGGTGAAGGCGAGTCCAGACAGTTTGCGTAAACGTTGTCTTGCTACTATTTAGAAACTTCCCCGTAATTTAGTTATTCCCGCGAAAGCGGGAATCCATAATTTGGAATACCTATGTTGAAATGGTTATGGTTAGCCGCAGTCGTCGTGCTGCTTGATCTGGGAACAAAGTGGCTAGCAACCGACATGCTGGACTATGCTATCTCAGTACCCGTACTACCGTTCTTTAATTTCACCTTATTGCACAATACCGGCGCAGCATTCAGCTTTTTAGCGGGTGCAGGTGGTTGGCAGCGTTGGTTTTTTGCCATTCTGGCGGTTGGCATAAGTATAATGCTGATTAAATGGTTAGCATCAATAAAAGATGACAAGTGGCTAGCCGTGGCTATCGCACTAGTATTAGGTGGTGCTCTGGGTAATTTGTACGACCGTGTTTTACTCGGCTACGTGGTAGACTTTCTCCATTTTTACTGGGGGAATAATCACTTTCCTGCCTTTAACCTGGCAGACTCTGCGATTACCGTAGGCGCAATAATGATGGCGCTTGATATTTTCCGTAAGCCATCACCCGAAACAACTGAAAAAGCTTAACTTAAAGGCAGGCAATAATATGAGTGAATTGGAAGTAGGTAAGGGAACTGGCGTTGTTCTCCATTTTTCTCTGAAACTAGAAGATGGCAGTGTTGTTGATTCCACCTTTGAAGGCGATGCGGCTGCATTTGAGTTTGGTGATGGGAATCTGCCAGAAGGCTTTGAATCGCTGTTAGTTGGAATGAAGGCCGGTGATAAAGGCGAGTGGAATGTACCCCCTGAAAAATCATTTGGCATGCCTAACCCTAATAATCAGCAAACCATAGCCCGCTCTCAGTTCGCTGATGATATCGAATTAGCCGAAGGCCTGGTTATTTCTTTTGCAGACGCTAACAAATCAGAGTTACCGGGTGTTGTAAAATCATTTACCGATGACGAAGTAGTGATTGATTTTAATCACCCTCTAGCGGGTGAAATCTTGAAATTCGAAGTACAGGTTCTAAGTGTTACAGCTTTAGGCGAAGAGAAGTAAAACAACCATGAAAATTAGCTTGGCAAACCCTCGTGGTTTTTGTGCCGGTGTAGATCGCGCCATAGAAATAGTTAATCGCGCACTAGATGTATTCGGTGCACCTGTTTATGTACGGCACGAAGTGGTACACAACAAATTTGTAGTCGACAACCTGCGAGATCGCGGTGCTATATTTGTTGATGAGCTAGAAGAAGTGCCTGATGATTCCTTGGTTATTTTCAGTGCTCATGGTGTGTCAAAAGCGGTTCAGAATGAAGCGAAAGAACGTGATTTAAAAATATTTGACGCAACTTGCCCTTTAGTTACTAAAGTTCACCTTGAAGTGAGTAAATATAGTAAAGACGGCCGAGAGTGTGTTCTTATAGGCCATCAGGGCCACCC
>ENA-OSET01000869-OSET01000869.1-sediment-metagenome-genome-assembly--contig:-NODE-869-length-32983-cov-30.424847_pt1 | contig 32983 bp, 27 predicted proteins | sample MGYA00237882_ERZ534229 | MGnify/ENA primary metagenome ERZ534229 (study PRJEB26408, sample SAMN06266212) | sediment metagenome | isolation source: Hudson Canyon methane seep mesocosm | place... | reverse complement strand
AGACCAAAATCATCTCCTTATATTACACCGGAAGGTTTTCACTGTTTGGAACAAGAGTTAAGGGGCTTATGGGATAAGCGTAAATCGGTAGTTATAGCATTATCAGATGCTGCTGCAGAAGGTGATCGCTCAGAAAATGCTGAATTCATTAAATAACCCTATTTATCATACTATTCCCTCTCTATACCGTATTATAGCTGAGATTCTAAAATAGTATGCATACTAAAAAAATATACTATTTCTCATATTCTATGGAAGTGATATACCATGTAAAAACTTCTGCTTCTGTCTTTACTACAGCTTCATCATCGACCTCTTTTTTTAACAGTGCACGAGCCATGGGAGAGTCAACTGAAATATAATTTTTTTGGTCAAAAATTTCATCATAACCAGCAATTCGAAAGTGCATTGTTTCACCGCTGTCATTTTCTAACTCCACCCAAGCACCAAAAAAGACTCTATCATTCTGATCAGGGTGGTAATCAACGATTTTCAGAGTATCTAAACGCTTTTGTAAATATCTGACTCTTCGATCTATTTCGCGTAGTTTTTTCTTATTATATTGGTAGTCAGCATTTTCACTGCGATCACCAAGACTTGCAGCCCAAGTCACCATTTTTGTTACTTTTGGGCGTTCCTCTCTCCATAAGACATCTAGTTCTTTCTGTAATTTTTCATAACCTTGTCTAGTGATAAGCGGTGTTTTCATTTTTGATTTTTTTCCTTAGAGTAGCTATTATTTATTAGCTCAAAATACCAATACTGGCGTAAGTTCCGACCTAACAAACATAAAGGAGAATAATAAAGTGTCAAAAGTTTAATACCTTTATTACACCCCCCCTATGTAAACTTTACACTAAAGGTCGCTACTCTGTAATCTCATCTAGCTAGGAAAAAATACACGCCGACAAAACTACTTTTTTAAAAAATAGAACTAAATCAAAGGGTTTTACATCTAAGGTGTAGATCTATTAATAAGTGCGGAAAAGTGTTTGTTGATTAACAAGTTAGAATATTATTTTTGTGTATTTGTTCAGCATTAATTGTGCTTCCTTTGCAAAAAATTCTCTAAGTGAAGCTGGTGTAACTACTTCGGTAATCCCCCCGAAAAATAATTGAAGTCAAAAGTGGAATTTTCTCGTATGCTTAACAGCAGGAGACTATTCATGAAAAAAGCACATTTTAGCGATAGCCAGATATTAGCTAAGCCGAAAACGGTGTACCCATCCCTGAGCTATGTCGTGAACACGGTATGAGCAATTCCAGTTTTTATAAATGGCGTTCAAAATATGGTGGCATGGATGCATCATTGATGGCTCGGATGAAAGAACTTGAAGAAGAAAATCGCCGTCTAAAGAAAATGTATGCTGAAGAACGTTTAAAAGCGGAAATCATTCAGGAAGCTATGGGAAAAAAGTGGTAAAAGCGTCTGAACGTAAAATGATGGCTAAAGAAGTAATGGCCAATCGTGATGTCAGTATAAGTCTTGTCTGTCGTACTTTTTTGATTAGTGAAACCTGTTACCGATATAAGCCTAAGTTAAGTCATGATAATGAAAAAATAGCCGACTTACTACTCGGCTTAACTCAAAATCAGCGTAACTGGGGCTTTGGTTTATGCTTTTTATATTTACGCAACGTTAAAGGATATCCTTGGAACCATAAGCGTGTTTATCGTATCTATCGAGAGCTAGAGTTGAACTTACGAATAAAGCCTAATAAGCGACTCAAACGAGATGTGCCAGAGCCGTTAGCCATACCTGAATCGATTAATGAATGTTGGTCGATGGACTTTATGCACGACCAGTTATCAGATGGTCGTAGCTGTCGATTATTTAATGTTATTGATGACTTTAATTGTGAAGGATTAACGATTGATGCGGATATATCCTTACCAGCAGAGCGTGTTATTCGTTCCTTGAAGCAAATTATTGAATGGCGAGGCAAGCCCAAAAGGATACGGTGTGATAATGGCCCTGAATATATTAGTCATAAACTGGCTACATGGGCAGAAAGTAACAACATTGAACTATCCTTCATACAGCCTGGAAATCCACAACAAAATGCCTATATTGAGCGGTTTAACCGAACGGTAAGATATGATTGGCTAAGTCAGTATATTTACCGAGATATTGACGAATTACAGAGCAGAGCAGAGCAACGCAATGGTTATGGACTTACAATAACGAACGACCTAATATGGGAATTGGCGGTATTACTCCAATTCAGAAATTAAAATTATCACAGAGAAAAATATCTACTACTGATCTCCATTAAAAATGGGGGGATTACAATTGCTTCTCAAGAAATGCTATTAGACGACAATTAGCTTGGCCGGTTTCGCGATCATTTTACCCCATGAGGTAAGCTTGTGAAGCCAGCATCTCCAATTTTTAAAACTTCATAATGAAAAAAATAACTCAATTGTGACATAGTGAAATGACAAGGTCTTTTTATTTTTTTATGATTTTTATGTTTAATATTTCTTTGAAGAAGAGCTCTGATAAAATAATCTCCTGCATCATATTCATTCGTTATATTTCTAACTAAACTGTCTGATGTCTCTTTTGCTATTTTTGTGATCAAACTAAAGCATTGAGAAACCGAATAACTCCTTAGTAAACTTAAAACAACATCTAATAAATTATCTGTTATTTCAATAGAAAAATTTCTTTCATTTGCTACAAACTGAATGTATTCAATACATTCAAATGTTGATATTTCAAACCAAACCTCTTTAATATCGCCAGTCCAATTCAAGGGCCAGTCTGAAATTTCTATTCTGCCCTTTAGTTTAATGAGTTCTACTTCAAAATTCTCTAGATGAATTCTCCACTTAATATGCATAAAATTAAAGCCATCAATGGAATTGTTTTTAATAACAAATGCTGTTTCTTCACTATTAGGACTAATAGAAATTAAATTTTGCTTAATGAGGTGTCTGTAGACAATAGTATTAGCATAAGGAGCTAATTTTTGAACTTTGGAGGTTGGGCCTACATAAGAAGGCTCTTTAAATGAAATATTCTCGGCTGTTTGTATCAGGCAAATCAAATATAACGCATCCTTCAGTGTTAAATCTTCAACTTTTTTCAAAAAATAGTTGTACTTATCTTTAGCTAGGTATTTTTCAATAACATCTTTTTTTGAAAAATAATTTTCTTTGTCAAATGCTATCTTTTTACATTTTAAACAAGTGCATTGTATGTCTTGAGTATGTGAGCATTTACGGCAAAATGGTTCACCAAATTTATCACTTAGACCTTTACTTAATATTTTACGCACTAAATCTTGCTTACAATATGGGCATGTAAAATCTGTTTTTATTAAAGGTAGAATCCTTACTAACTTATTTGGGCCACACTTAAGGTGAAACATAGTGACCAGGTTGGCAACAGGCTCATTACTAAAGCAATAACGATCAACTAAATCATCAAGCTCCAATACGGTAAGTTCTGACAAAATTGGACTTAAATTGTTAGTATCTATATGCATTATCAAATCTCACTTTTGAACAGGACTCATAATTAGATCAAATAATTATCATTTTGTCACTTATAGTGCGTGGCTCTAAAGTGGACATTATCGGTAGTATTCAACCAGCTTCAATTTTCTGGTTAAATACTAATGACGATAGACAACCCCAAAAAACAATTTGGAAAACGCCTTGTAGAATTGCGAAAACAACACGGTTGGTCACAAGAAGTTTTGGCATGGGAAAGTCAATTAGCTAGAAGCTACATTGGTGGAGTTGAAAGAGGGCAGCGAAATATATCGTTGCTAAATATTTGCAAATTAGCTCAAACACTTGGCGTAAAGCCTCCTGATTTATTGCAATTTGAAGATGAATAAGTTGGGGGTTGGATTTAGGGAAATGGACAAATTAAATCAGATTTTATTCGATAAAGTACGCGAACACCACAGTTATCAGTTGGTTCTCCACGTATAAAAAAGAATTTTGTTGCTAACATAAAACTTTTAAGCGCTTTCTAGCGCGGCACTGCGTGGCTCGCCTAAAAATTTTGGAACTTCTGTCGCAAAAATCGATTCGCCACACGGCGAATCAATAATGTCTTGGCAACGTCCTGCGTTCATCACGATTTCGTACAACCTAGCTTCGCGGTTGCACTCATCATGATTACCTTAAGTGACTATACGGCTCTTCGGGTTGGCAAATTTCCCTTCGCCTACCACGGACTAAAAAATCATCCATGATTTTTAGCTATGAACATATTAAAAGTAAGTTCTACCTTTTAGCTAGGAATGATCACGTTTTGTATAGTCCGTTAGAGTGAGCTGATTATTCAATCAGCATAGCTGCAGAAGCTTAAATCATTTCCGGGCATCAGTGGTATTTTAATTGCGATCACATTATTTGTAACCCTTGGCATTACCTTTCCGTTTTAGAAAAGACTCCAGGTGCTTTACGCCACGGTATTCTTTTTCAAGATTGGGTTTTACCTGCCTCCATCCAGCAAGTCAGGAAAGCACTAATGAAACAGGACAAAGGTGAGAAAGCCTTTGAAACTGCCTGTGAGATTACCGTCAGTATTGTTAATGAAATGCGGCGATTAACGGAAGAAACCTTTCCAAAATAAATCCATGCAGGAGGACACTTGCCATTAAGCATGGATCCTCCAACCTCCAGTAGATACCTAATGCTACGAGAACTTATTGGGAGCGCATAATGTCTATTGATTTACTAACTTAGTTAAAAGGCCTACGCCTCTATGGAATGAGCACGCCTGGGATGAAATAAAAGCCAAAATGCCGTAAATAAAATAAGGTTTATCACCAGAGCAAGTACTGAGCCAGTTTGTTAACGCCGAAATAACAGGCCGCTATGCAAGTAGCTTACGCTACCAATTAAAAGTCGAAAAATTTATGGAGGATGCCCATAACTTGGTACTTGTAGGAGGTGCCGGAACTGGCAAAATATACCTTGCCACAGCACTTAGTGTTGCTGCTGTTCACCATGAAAAATGCGCCCGGTTTTTTCATATCGTTGATTTAGGCAACCTACTTGAACTCGAAAAACAACAAGATAAAACAGGCGCACTCGCAAGAAAATTAATCCAAATGGTGTCGTGATCCTTGATGAGCTAGGTTATCTCCCTTTTCCTAAATGAGGTGGCGGATACTCTTTCATCTCATTAGTCAGTCTATGAACGTACATAACCGATTATCACAACCAACCTAAAGTTTAGTGAATGGGTATAAGTCTTTGGTGATGCAAAAATGACAATGGCGCTACTCTATCGAATTACATATCATTGTGACATCATCGAAAGGGGGAATGAATCTTATCGATTTAAGCATCGAAAATTTGGATTAATAGCACTATTATCTATATGGAAACTATTGGGCGCTGAAAACTGAACGTAAACCCTCTGATATTTTAAAATTTATTTTTTTCTTAAACTTCACAAGTGCCTGTTTGATAAATCATGTATCTGGGCGGGGAAGTTTAGGGTGTATGAGGATAATATTTGGCGATACCACACCAGAAGTGGTGGTTTAATTAATATATTCTACCGTAGCTGGGGACGGTAGATTAAGTTACAATATATGATGAAAGTAATGTGATTTTAGTACTGATATGGCTCATTTAATGTGAAAAGAATAGTAAAGGTTCACCTCATTACCAATTGTACGAGTAATAAGCGAAAATTTTCATCTAAGCCACGGGTTGAGTTGGGAGGAATAAAGAGTAACAACTTATTAGACGTTAAAAACTGGCTAAATTTATTACATCGAAATGAAGAAAAAATTGTCGCCTTTGATTTGTATTTAGGTGATCACTGGTCAATAGCTAGAGACATTTATCAACAAGATAGATACGTTTGGGTAATCTCTGCGGGGTGGGGGTTAATCAATATTGAAACACCGATTTATCCTTACGACGCAACTTTTGCAAAAGGTGAGTTTAATTCTGTTGCGTATTCAGACCCACAAAACTCTGTGATAGAGCAAAATAGAAAGTGGTGGAATACTTTACAAAAAAATAGAATTTTAGATTTCTCAATAGAGAAAATTTTTGATGACTTTTCAGAAGATTATTTTTTTATAGCAGTTTCTCCACAATATATTAAGGTGATTGAACCTGAATTAGTAGAACTAAAAAGGAATGGGGTAATTACATCAAAAAATACATTTATTATTACTAGCGGAAAAGGACTTCAAGAGCCACTGCAAGAGTTGCAATATTTAGTCTCTGAAGATTTTTGTAGCATTTTAGGTGGATCTAGAACCTCCTTAAATATCCGTTTAGCGAGGTATTTAATTGATGGTTGCGATATCAGCGGTGATGTTCAAGAGTTTGTTGCAAGCAAGTATAGTTTGTTGTGTGAGTCTTCAGAGCCGGCAAAAAAATATGATAGAAGCAAGTTAACAGATGAAGAAGTTATTACGTTTATTAAAAAAGTAATAACTCTTGGAAAAGTTTGTTCTGCTACTGCTGGGTTGAAAGAATTAAGAAGCGAAGGAATGGCATGCGAACAAAAGCGTTTTGGGCGATTGTTTAAGGTAGTTAGAGAAGAGTTGAATTTAGGCGATATACAGCCATAAGATTTTTTTGTTGTTAAATTAATATTAAGGATGTTTTTTGAAAAAAGTAAGATTTTTTTTCCCCGATAGTCATGACTATGTTGACCCTACATTCGATTTTGAAAAAGAAACTAATAATGAGCATAGAGTAATACAACGCGATGATAAATATGCCCATGAATTATTTTCTTCCCCTGTTTATGATGGAATTTTAGTTTCTAAAGCGGTTGTTGATGGCGTTAGTGGTATAAAAGGAAAGTATTCAGTTGCTCAAAGGCAGAGATTCTTTCGTGAAGGAATATACTCTTTTTTTAGATTACCTAGGTCTTATGAGACGATGGGGGATTGTGGTGCTTTTGCATATGCAGGCGAGGAAGTTCCTCCTTATACTGTCGATGAAGTTGCTGAGTTTTATGATGTATCTGGATTTACTTACGGAATATCTGTTGACCATATTATTTTTGGTTTTGAAAATATAAGTTCAGGAAATAAATCACGATTTGATGAAAATCAATTGCAGGAATTTAAACGAAGGAAAGATTTAACATTAGAGCTTGCTAATGATTTTTTGAAAGTGAGTAAAAGTTTATCTTTTGAACCATATGGAGTTGCCCATGGATGGGATGTTGATAGTTATGCTGACTCAGTTAATCAATTGCAAAAAATGGGTTTCACTAAGATAGCTGTTGGTGGATTAGTGCCATTGAAAAGTATTGACGTATTGTTGATTCTTGAGAAAATTAATTCTATTAGGCTTAAATCAACTGAGCTGCACTTACTCGGATTGTACCGCTTAGAGTATATTAATCGTTTTTTAGGTTTGGGCGTAACTAGTTTTGATTCTACTTCTCCACTGATGAAAGGTTTAAAGGATGATAAGTTAAACTATGACACGCTAAGAAATGGTTATTACACATCAATTGGTGTCCCTCAAGTTGAAGCCAATCTTTCATTAAAAAAAATGGTTGCTTCAGGAAAAGTGGACCAAAATGTAGCCCTTTTATTAGAAAATAAGTGTTTAAATCAGCTAATTCAATTTGATAAAGGCGAGTCAAGTACTCAAGTAGTTTTGGAAACACTTTGTGACTACGAAAAAATTTATAATTTAAAAAAATCAAGAAAAGAACTTTTTGAAAAAGCATTGAATGATGCTCCATGGAAAGATTGTGAGTGTGAAATATGTACAAAAATAGGCATTCATGTACTCTTAAAACGTGGAGCGCAACGTAATAGAAGGCGGGGGTTCCATAATCTTTATGTGGCTTACCTGAAATTACAAATAGAATTAAAATTAAATACAAATGAATAAGGAAAGTATTGAATGAGTAAAATTCAAGTGCCTGCTCTAAAAATTGATCAAGGTAAAGGAAGAGAGTTATATAGTTTTGCGGTGAATGGTAGTGATATTCATTCTTTTGCGACTATTTCAAGAGCTAATAGAAATAAAAATGAATTGATCGGTTATCAGAGACCTGAAGTAACGAGTCATATTAATGAAATTAAACGTTACCTTGAATCTGAAAATCCCATGATTCCAAATGCGCTAGTTATTGCATTTAATGAAAGTGTTATTTTTACGCCAAGCGCTGAAAATAGCTCTTTTGGATACCTAACGATTCCTATCGTTAGTGAAAATGAGGAAAAGCCAGGCTGGGTGGTTGATGGTCAACAAAGAGCCGCTGCACTAAGAGAGGCTGATTTAATAGATTTCCAAATGCCTATAAGTGCTTTTATTACGAATAGTGCTCAAGAGCAGCGTGAACAGTTTATTTTGGTTAACTCTACCAAGCCTTTGCCAAAAGGATTGATTTATGAATTATTGCCTTACACTGAAACCCAATTTTCTAGAGCGTTACAGAAAAGAAAATTCCCTGCGAAAATACTAGATTTATTAAATTATACAGAAAATACACCTTTAGTAGGGATGATAAAAACAGCGACTAATCCTGATGGTTTAGTTAAAGATAATTCAATATTAAAGGTGCTAGAAAACAGCTTGTCTGAAGGAGCTCTCTATAGATTTCGTGATCCAGAGACGGGTCAAGGCGATATAGATAAGATGCTTGAACTTTTAAATAATTTTTGGAGTGCCGTTGCCGTCGTATTTAAGCCTGCTTGGGGTGTAAATCCCAAAAATTCTAGGTTAATGCATGGCGCTGGAATCACAGCGATGGGGCATTTGATGGATGCTATCTCAGATCGCTATCATAGTGAGCATCAGACAGAGATTACAACGTTTGAACAATTTAAAGGGGACCTTGAGCAGTTAGCTCCCTTTTGTAAATGGGATAATGGATATTGGGATTTTGGTACTGATAAGAAAGTAAAGTGGAATGAATTGCAAAATATATCAAAAGATATTCAATTGTTAACTAATTATTTATTACGTAAATATAGATTCGAAGTGTGGCGATAAGAAAAATGAATAAAGTAGTCGTAGTATTTTCTGGCGGAATGGATTCTTTTACTTTGTTAAACAAGGCTGTGCAGGAGGGGCTTGATGTTTATGCCTTATCTTTTAATTACGGTCAAAAGCATAAACGCGAACTAGAATGTGCAAAACAAGTAACAAATCAGCTTAATATTCCTCATCAAATAACAGATATTACTGCTTTATCTCCATTACTAAAAAGCTCATCTCTTGTCTCACCTGGTATTGATGTACCAGAAGGGCATTATGAAGCTGAGAATATGAAGTCAACGGTAGTTCCTAATCGTAATATGATTCTTTTATCAATTGCTATTGGGTATGCCGTTGATATAGGTGCTAATGAGGTTTGGTATGGAGCACATTCTGGAGATCATACTATATATCCTGATTGTCGACCTGAATTTGTCAACAAAATGAATGATGTAGCAAAAATTGCTAATTTTTCTCCTGTTACTATTTTTGCCCCATACCTGTATAAAACAAAATCTGAAATTTTAAAGGGTGGTGTGAAAATGGAGCTTGATTATTCATATACTTGGACATGTTATAAAGGAAAAGATAAAGCATGTGGAAAATGTGGTTCTTGTACTGAGCGCCTAGAGGCTTTTGAAATACTAGGATTAATAGATCCGATTGAATATGATTAGACAGTATTCTGAAAATTGACTAGTAAAGTCATCTTAGAATATGTATTTTATATGTTTGATGAAGTAAGGGTTTAAGAGAAAAGAGTGTAAATGAAAATAACAGATGATGGGTTTTTTAATGAATTATATACCAAAAATCGAGATGGATTTATGGTCTACCCTCATGAAGCGACGAAAAGAGGTTCCTTGGAAAAAGGCATAAAAATCACTTTAACAGGGAAGTCCAAAGACTACCATATTGTTACTTTGGAACAATTTATCCAACATATTGCTAATGGTGATTTTGATGTGGTAGGTAGAGTTCGAATGAAACCGGAAAAAGGAGGGCCAAGCAATGGATTTGCAGTACGTACAGCGACTATGAGTGAAGCACTTATTGGCGAAATAAAACGAATAAAGAGGCAAATCAACTTTGAAGTGCATAACCGCTAAGCAGCTATAGTTACCATATTTTCAGTCTTACTATCACATCTTGAACTGCTGATTGCGACACTTTTTTGAAACCTGTTGATTTTGGCCAATATTGTCGCAATAGCTCATTGGTGTTTTCATTTAATCCTCGTTGCCACGAACAATAGGGGCATGAAAAATAAACATCACATTTTAAATGTTCTGTCACTTCTTTATGATACGCACATTCTTTACCATTATCCGCAGTAATCGTGAGTACGGCACCTTTAAATGGCTGCAGCAAAGCAATCGTTGTAGCCATTACTATTTTAGCTGATTTATCATCAACACGCGTAGATACTGTATGGACTTCTCAGTCTACTTTTATCTTCAACAACAACAACAACTACAACTACAACTACAACTACAACTACAACTACAACTACAACTACAACTACAACTACAACTACAACTACAACTACTACTGGGCGCTCATCAATACTATACGGTTTTTAATAAACCCTCGCCTGGACTTCCTAGACTGCTTATTCTTACTGCGGGATTGGTAAGCTTTTCCTTCATAACATTCCCTGAAGAAAATACAGAGACTGTTACAGCTTTAAATATAAAAATAAAGTCCGGGAAAGTGGCTCTGTAATCCCCCGAAAACTAATGGCCATTAACACTAAGATGTTTTGCTATTTTCTAATCCATCCAGATATCTGCTCAGGACTACAATAATCGGGGTTTACCTGATAGTGCTTGATCTTGTTTAATACGATAACCTCGCTTGCCTGTATTACGGGAAAGCTCTATGCTAATGGTCGATTGATTAATATCTAACTGCTTGGCAATTTTATTTTGACTCATGCCTGTTTTCTTTAAGGCATAAATCTGGCATCGTAGCTCATAGATCAGTTATTTATATGTTTTCATTGTTGCATTTTTTGCCGGAGAAAAAAACGATTAGCATAGAGTCAGCTAAGCATTTTTTCTACTTATTCAAGTTATGCACTTATCAGTAGAATCTAAGAGAAGATATGAAATTAAAATTAATAATTTTAGATACAGTGAGTTAGAGAAATACATAGCTATTATTCTAAATTTTTAATGCTCTTGTATGTAGTGGCCAAGTAATTTTAAATACCCTGAATAAAAGTTATTCTGAAATTTAGTAGGAAGTAAGTTGGAGGTAGGGTAGATGCTAGCCCTCTATTTCTGGTTGCTTAAAGAGTTTAGATAGTTAATAATCAATTAATATTTATTTAAATTAGTAGTTTCAGAGAGCATAATAAATGGATTTTAGTATTGGTGATTTGGTCGAAAGTGATGCGTTTGTAGGTATTGGAAAAATTGTTTCATTGGATGAAATTGAAGGAGTAGTGACTGTAGCCTTCTTTGAATCGCCACTGAATTCAGAAGCAAGGGCCGTTGAGTTGAATCTTAGTGATGTTCACGGCACTGAGATTTATGATGAGGCAGTTGTTTATTATCATGATCCGACAGTTAAGAGTTGGAGTAGAGCTCGATATGAAGGTCATCAACCAGACTTAGGGCATTTGATTTTCTTTCGTAAAGATGACAAAACTAATGTCCCTATATCTGATTTGTATGTTTTAAATTTATTACCTGGAGATAGTCTTTCTCCTAAAGATTTTCTTTCTAGTTTTTGTAGTGATACCCCTTATTTTTCTAGTTGGCGTATTGCGTTCATTCAATCCTACATAGAGCAAAGAGCTTCCTGTAAATCCATATCATCTATTCCAAGTAGTAGTGTTGAATTAGAACCACATCAATTAGCCGTTGTCCGGCGAGTTTTATTAGATGAAGAGCAAAAATACCTTCTCGCAGATGAAGTTGGATTAGGGAAAACAATAGAAGCCTGTTTAATTCTTAGAGAGCATATTCTTAACGAAAGAGCCGATGCTATAGTCGTTGTAGCCGTTCCTGAAACATTGATTGAGCAATGGAAACAGGAGTTGAAAGAGCGGTTTTATCTTGAAGACCTTTTTGATGAACAAATATTTATTTGTTCACATGAGTCGTTAGTTGAAGTATTAAAAACTCGTCATATATCAATGTTAATCATTGATGAAGCACACCAAATTGCTCAATGGGCATGGTCTAATAATAAAAAAGAAAAGTCTGATTTTAATTTTATTGCAGGAGTAAGTAACTCTAGTGATGTGTGTTTATTGCTTTCTGGAACTCCCTTAACTGGTAATGATAAGAATTTTTTAGCAATGTTACATTTACTTGCAGAGGATAAATACAAGTTAAATAAAGAAGGGTTAAGTAAATTTGAACAGAGAAGAATCGAACGAGAAAAGCTTGGAGGTATTTACCAAGCTTTAGTGCCGAGCAACGATAACAGTACCTTAACGGATCTTTTAGACAAGGTTGAAAAGTTGTTTCCTGAAGATACTCAATTAATATCTTTAATAGAAGAGGTTAAACCCTTTATTGATTGGATGGCTGAAGAGGAAAGCCAAGAACGTGAATCTTGTATAAGAGATTTACGTAAATTTATTGGTGAGAACTATAGAATTCATCAGCGAATGTTGAGGAATAGGCGTGAAGATCCATCAATTGCCTGCTTATTTCCTGGATTGACTGGTGCTAATATTTTTAATTGGGAAATTAAAGAGCAATCACTTTCAGTAGATCAGTATCTTGATGCGCACCGCACTGAATTTTTTGCTGACGACAGTTCTGACTCGGTAATTGCATCGGTTGGATTCTTGAGATGGGTAACATTAGCGCTGGTAAGCCCTGTCTTGGTTTCAAACTTGGCTGAAGAATTATTAAAAAATAACAAAAATGCACTTCATGATAATGAAATTGATTTTTTAGAGGGACTTTCACTTTTTTCTAAAGAAGAGCAGGTTGCTAAAGATAATCTTTTAGAAAAAGTTCTATCTGAATGGATAACAAATCACCCAAGGGGTAAAGCGGTAATTTTTTGTGCTGATAAAGTGGTTGCTGATATTGTTAGTCAAAATCTCACAATCTTCTTTGATGATATGGTGGAGCGCTATAGGCCTAATACACTCATAAAGTTCTGCCATAATGATAGCATTAGAATTCTTGTATGTGACCAAGCAGGTGAGGATGGGTTGAATCTGCATGGGGGTGAAAAATTAATTATTCACTATGCCTTGCCAATAGCTTTTGATCGAATTGAACAACGAAATGGGAGAGTTAATAGGTATAGTGCTGCCATTTCCGCTAAGCCAATACAAAGTTATGTACTTACTCCATCTAGCTATAGTTTTATACGCGTTTGGGCTGATATTCTAAATGATACTGTAAAAATATTCGATCAATCTGTTGCAAGTTTACAGTATGTTTTAGAGGAATATTTTAAAAAGTCTTGGAATCAGGTTTATATAGAGGGAACTGATGCTTTATTAACACTCCAAGATCAATTAGGAGGAACTCAGGGGCTACTTGAACTTGAACGAAAGAAAGTTCAAGCTCAAGAAGAACTAAATTCCATGGATGAAGAAGTGGAAGAAGCAAGAGTGTTCGCTGATAAGTTAGCAGAAGCAGATGAATTAGCGGAACAACAGTCAGAGAAAATGTTTAAATGGATTAGCAAAGGCCTACATTTTTCTATTAAAAAAGGTGAGATAGAAGGCACATTCCGGTTCGCCTATAATACTGGAGCCAAAAGAGGTGTGCACACTCAAATTAGTGTCACCGAGTTTTTAAAGAATTGTATTACAGGGCTTGATTTGGACAATAGTGATTATTCAAGTCCTATGACCGCATTAATGAGTCCTGACAGGGAAATTGCTTCACATGGACAGCAGGTTTATCCGATGCGTTTTGGGCAGCCATTTATAGATACAATTTATCAATCTTTACAAAGTGACCCTAGAGGAATTGCAAGCGCAAGTGTTCGTTGTGTAAAAGGTATTGGTTTTAAAGAGCCTAAAGCTTATTTTCACCTCCATTGGCTATTGAGTGCTTCTGATGCTAATTGCTCTCACCAAGATCAAAGAATTGCTGATGAACAATTTACTCCGCAAATAATAGAGCATTGGCTGGACCCTACCTCTAAAGTAGTTGCGAATGAACTTATTTTAATGATATTAAGTGCTGAATATCAAAAAGATGAGCCGAAAACATTAAGTAATGGATTGACCTATCAAGATATTAATCTTCGCTCGGACAGGTGGGCTTCAATTAATGAGTACTATCCAGAAAGCAGTTGGGCATCATTAGTCGATGATATGTTGAAATGCTCCTTAAGTTATATAGAGGAACATACTAATAAATCTGGTGTGACTGTAAATATCAATAAGAAACTGGAAGCAATAACAGTGGTGTTTTTAATTGATATGGAGATTTAAGTTGAGCGTTCAGGAAGAATGGTATAGGCTTCAGAATCAGCTACAAGATAATAATGTGGAGTCGAATGAGTACAAAAATCAGTTTTTTCATCGCCTGTTAGTTGTTTTAAATGACCCTAGAGCACAATTATTAGATAAGTTATTGGCTTATAAAGATGCATTAAATGCTGCACCTAATAATGTAAGTTGTGCCGAGTTACCTAATGTAACTGAAGTTGTAATAAATGATCCAATATTACACAGTTGTAGATTATTAATCAATTTTCAAAATAAATTACAATTAGCGAAAAATAAAGAATTTAGTGAAGTTAACTTATCCAGTATTTATCAGTTAAAAGAACGGCGTAAGCTAAATGAACTAAAAATAGATCCCGTCCTCAGAAAAAAACTAAAGGACGAAGATTTTCAATACTATAACGGTGCTGCTCAGCAAATGGCCGTTAGGCTTGCCCTTACATCAGAAAAAAACTCCACTCTTTTAGTTAATTTGCCAACTGGATGCGGAAAAACTTTAGTTGCGCATGCGCTTAGTCTTTTTTCTCCAAACAGTAAGTTAACATTAGTAATTGTTCCTACAACAGCGCTAGCTATTGATCAAGGTAAAAGAGCAGGAGAGTTATTAGGTAAAGTAAATCAAAATCATGGAGGTGTTTACTATTGGCATGGAGATCAAATAAAATCAATTCATGAGGATATAAAGCAGCGCATTCGTAATCATACACAGAAGATTTTATTTTGTTCGCCTGAAGCTGCTTGCCAGTCTTTGTTGCCTTCGCTTTTTGCCGCGAGTGAAAATAATGGCTTAGCTAATATCGTGATTGATGAAGCGCACCTTGTTGATCAATGGGGAGCTGAATTTAGGCCTTATTTTCAAATATTTTCTTCGGTTGTTAGCGCTCTAAGAAATATATCTCCCGAAGGACTGAAATGTATTTTAATGTCAGCCACCTTTACTGAAAAAACCGTTAAGCTTTTAATGCATTTGTTTGGTGATAAAGATAAGGCATGCATTGAAATTTACGGAAATTTTTTACGTCCAGAAATCCAGTATCATGTTATTAAAACTCAATATGATAAGCATCTTGATACAGTAATAAACGCAATTATTTATTTGCCTAAGCCGATGATTGTTTATGCAGTTCAACCTAAAGATGCAGTAATAATCTTTAATTCACTTAAGCAAAAAGGCATAAGCCGAATAGGCTTGTTTACTGGTGGGCCTGTTTCTGAAAACAAAGAAATTTTAATACAGAAATGGACTGAAGAAAAATTAGATATTATGGTTGCAACATCCGCTTTTGGTGTAGGGATGGATAAGTTAAATGTCCGCTCAGTTCTTCATAGTGCTATTCCTGAAAATATGGATAGGTTTTATCAAGAAGTAGGGCGTGCTGGCCGTGATGGCTGTGCTTGTCAGTCTTTATTGATTTATCATGAGCAACAATTTGATATTGCACGTAACTTAAATAATCAGAAAATAATCAGTACCGAACTAGGGTTACTGCGATGGCAAGGGATGTGGAAGAGTGGCTCAGTTGTTTCTGGTGGTAGTAGAAATATTTCGATTGCAAATATACATCAAGGTTTAAAGAGACAAAGTGGTGAGAATGAAGCGTGGAATCTACGAACTTTATTACTTATGCAGCGAGCAGGGATTGTTCAACTTCGCTTAGATAAACCTGAGCCACCAGTGATTTCTCAAGATGTATCGGATGCAGAATACAATTCTATTAATAAGCAATATTACCAAAATTACTACAAGCACTTTATTGTTTCCCCGTTGCATGATAGGCACTTAGACCAACAGGTATGGGAAGATTTAATTGAGCAACAGAGAAATGATGAGAAGATATTTCTTCACAACGGATTTAATAAACTGAACAAGTGGATTAGAAATAATAAATCAATTTCTCTATGCAATGAATTAAATCATTTTTATACAATAAAACGCTTTCAACCTGAATACGCTTGTGGCGGTTGCCCAGCATGCAGAGAAAACAATCGATCAATCAATACACCTACTTTAGGATACAGTGCTCATGTTGTAGACGTGAACTTCGCTGATAAATGGGAAGTGCCTCTAAGTGGCACTGAATTACATAAATTCGTTTACTACCCAGATAGCTCACTACCTCCAACAAGGTTATTAAGGAATTGGATAAAGTGGTTAACACGCTTAATTGAATCAGAAGCAATCCAATGTATTTACGCTGAAAATTCAGTACTTGAACTATTAAATGATTTATTACCACAAGGGATTAGTAAATTTTGGATTGGAATTCCTTTGGAAGAACTTAATAATAGTGAATTTTCTTATTGGTCACAATTAGTTTTAGTGATGCCTCCACGAGATACATTACCTGATCTTGGATGGAAAGAGTCTGTTAAATTATTAATAGCTCCTGAAAATATCAAAGATGAATCTCATTACGAATGTCTTTGGTGGGAAAAAAAATCAACAGCAGTTTCTCTAAATACTTTTTTATTGAGTTTAAAAAATGGCAATCATTAATAGTGCAAGTCCAGGTAGTCAGATAAATTTACTTTGTCTGATTTATCGAGTTATTTATCGTAATAATGCTAAGTTTTCAGTAGATGATATTGCTTCATTATGTTGTCCAGAGAATTTGCCAAATAGAAAAGATCATTTAAGTCGATTTCCAAAAAATTTGAGATTTTGGATGAGCCCTGATCACCAGTTGTGGTATGAAAATAGTGAATCTAAGTTGATACTGGCTGATGAATTAAGGAGGAGCGATGAACCTTTACCCATTGATATTGCAGTTGCTACAAATAAGGCGTTATTTAGAGCTGTGATGCCCACTATTTGTGACCAAGGGAGTTCTGATACACAAAGTTTTTTTTGGTCTTTATCTTGCTTAATTGCATGTGATAGATTTGTTTTTCCCAATGATTCAAAAATAGAGAATGCTAATCTTGATGATTTATTTTTTGAATTTTTTCCCATGCATAGACCGCCTAATAACTCAGAAAAAACAATACTGTTAGAATATGCTGATTTTCTTGGTTTCTTTGAAAAGCAAGGTAATACGTATGTGGTTGATCCTACACGAGCTATTCTAGGAGAGTTACCAAACATTTTTTATGAGAAAAACCTGCTAATAAATGATTTTATAGGTCTTTTAAGTGAAAAACTTCCAGTTTTAGATGACGGTGGGTATAGGAAAGAAGTAGAGGAAATTATGTTAGATAATGGGCTTCAGAAAAAACCTGATAATTATTTATCTAAATCATTAAGTCATGCCTTATTTAGATTGAGTAGGATGAAAAAAATCAGATTTACGACAGTATCGGATGATGTAAGTGCCTTAACGCTTCAACTGCCTGAAGGTAAGGTTCAGGTAGTTAGTTCTGTTGAGTACCTTGATGGAGTAAATCAATGACTTCTGCATACTGGCCTTTAGAGCCAAATATTAAACAATGCATTCGCACAGAAGCGGAAGAGTTGTCTGAGCACGTTTTGCTTGCAGTCCATGAACCAATGCAATTGATCGCACGATTAGCAGGCGATTTAGATGGAAAAAAGGTAGATGAATATCAATTACTAGAGCATTTGATAAAGATTGAGCGCCCCATTCCTATTATTGGCGAGTCAGGTGTTGGTAAATCTCATATTATCCGTTGGTTAGATGCACAATTGAAATTACAAAAAAATGACCAATGGCACATTGTTCGCATACCAAAAAACGCGAGCCTGCGTAAGGTTTTAATTTCTCTTTTAGATGGATTAGAGGGAGAGACATTTGACATGGCAAGGGCCAAAGTCAATGAAATTGGAGAAAAACTTAAAACTGAAGATTTAGTCGATTATTTAGTGGTGTCTATCATTCATCGACTAGAAGAGTTATATGAAAATACTGAAAAAGAATATGCAGCGATCCAATTAAGTGGGCAAAGGCCTGATAATGAAACTAAAGCACGAATTGATAGAATTAAACGCCATGCTAAGCCTGATGGATTACCTGCATTATTAGTAGATATCGAATATAACAAGGACTTGAAAAACAAGTGCCTCTATCAAATTGCAAAGCGCTTATCTAGTGGAAGTACAGAACAAGAAATTGAAGCTAATAACTACACAATTTGTACTGATGATTTGGATTTTAATCATGGTTTGAACTTATCAAATTTAACATTAACAGCTCGTAACTATGTTCGTGATGTAAGTTTAACAACTGATCCATCAAGGCTTCAAGAGGCTACAGATTTACTTAATGAGGTTTTAAGTGATGCTTGTGGAATTGTTTTTTCACAGTTATTTCAATTTCATGGTGGAGGGTTTCAAGAGTTATTTGTTGAAATTCGAAAATACCTTTATGAGCAAGGAAAAACTTTATTCATTCTTGTTGAAGATATGGCTGCAATATCAGCCATCGAAGATGTGTTAATTGATAGCCTAATACAAGAAGGAGTCCGTGATGGTGTTCAAGAGCTTTGTTCTTTACATTCAGCTATAGCAGTTACAGATGGTTATATTGGTTACACTCGACGTAGAAACACTTTAGCAACGCGAGCGCAAAAAGAATGGTTTATTAGTAAAGTCCTTGATTCTGAAACAGAGACTTATCAACGGATAGAAAATTTTTGTGGTCGTTATTTAAATGCAGCTCGGTATGGTGAAAATGAATTACAAAAAATAACTTGGTCTAATCAGCAGGTCAGTTTTTGGGAAAGTGAGGAAAAGGAAGAAAAACTACGAATAGAGGATTTTGGACGTTCAGATGAAGGGTTCGCTTTATTTCCTTTTAATAAGCCAGCACTAAAAGCATTAGCTAATAAATACTGCAAGCCGAATAACGAGTTGGAATTTAATCCAAGAAAAATATTAGGTCAGATTTTATTAAATATCCTTCCTAATTTTCAATACTCCTATAATCAAGGGCAATTTCCACCAGCAGGTTTATGTGATATTAAGTGTTCTACAGCTATAGAGTCTGCCTTAGCATATGAAATTACGAGTGGATTAGATCGAGTACAAACTTTAACTGCAATTTGGGGTTATGGGGCATCCAGTTTAAATGAATTGCCCTCCTTTTTACCTACGGAAATAGCGCGTGAATTTTCTTGCGATGAGTTTAGCGATGTTCTTTCAAGGATAAAGCCAAATCAAATTAAGAAGCCCGTAGATACTGTAGTAAAAATAACTACAGTTACGAAAGAGGTACAAAAACCGCATGTTATAAAAGAACCTGTAGCACCTGATGCTGATAAATCAGAACAAATATCTGAAGAATTAGATGGGTGGATCAGTAAAAAAAATATTCCTCAAAATGAGGCTCTTATTTTACGTAAAGCACTTTTAAAAGAGATTAAAAATGTTAATTTGGATTGGTATGGAGTAAATAAGAAACCTGAACTTAAGCGCGGACGCGGATCTCAGATTTTAATTCATATTCCGTACAATAAGAACCAACCAGCAGGGTGCCTTTTACGTTTTGGTTGTGAGGATAAAATAAAATCTTTATTTTATCGAGAGTTTATTCTTGCAGTATTAAGAAAAGAGAAAGCTGTCGGAATTGATAATGATTCTTGGGACTTTTCAGGGGGGTATGAAAATTATTGTACCTATATTAACTTTATTAACACTTGGCTACCTGAACAAGTTCAGATGTTAATCGAAAAAGAACGAGAAAAGGTAAAAAGTTTATTAGAAAATAACCTTGGAATTGCTTCTGCTTTTGATCCCAATATAAATGATCGATCTAGTGATGAGAAAGTTAATATGTTAGTTCGTACAGCTAGTTCTGAAGCCGATGATCTAAAAAAATCATTGGAACTTAATTTCCCCCAAACAGGACTAGATGCTTGGGATGTTCACCTAGAAAAATTACGTATATTATGGGTTGAAGAGCAAAAGAAATGGTTGGATTTATACTCGACTAACCGTCATGCAATTGAAGCAGATTTAGTTAAAAAAGAATTGAGGGGGCTTACTAGTTCTATTCCTTCAGGAACTAAAATGTGCGCTCAAGCAGTAACAAAAGAATTAAATAAAAATTATAGACGAATTGATTTATTAGAGACTTGCTCTACGGAAGAGCAGTTTAAAGAAATATTGGTACAGTTGCATAATATGGTTTCAAAACTATCTTCTGCGAATCAATTTAGTTTAGACATGAGCTCGCCTATGACAGCTGGAAAATATCTTAATTTAATTTCGAAAATCTCTGCCGATAAAACTTACTGGACTACTTGCAAGGCATTGCTAGCACTCAAACCTGGATTTAGTGATAACTCTATCAAATTTTTAAGTCAAATAAATTTACCTCATGCCGATGTTATTAGGCAATGCCTAGATATCTGGACTCAATTTTATATCCCTAGCATAGAAAGAATGAAATATGAAAATAGTGAAATAGGAGGCGATAGGAGAGAGGAAGCCCAAAAACAAATAGCACAATGCTTAAATGATACAGAAATACAGTTAGATATTTTAGAGGGTGAACAATGACTCCTTTAGCTCAACAAATACAAAATGTTGATACTCAATTAGATATTCTGGTTGCTGGCGATGAAAATCGTGTAGCTATAAAGGAATATGAAAAATTCTTTGAACAGTTTTTTCCTATTGTTGGGAAACTAGATGATTCGTGTAAAAAAAGAAAAGTTCTAAAAAATATTCCAAGTGAATATTTAGATCAACAAACGGAACTAATTCAGAGTTTTAAAAATAATTTAGCCACTACTAAAAGTGTATTACATATATTACTGGAAAAGTGGCTAGAAGACGATTATACGGTTACGCAAGATGATAGTTTTGATAATACGATTCAAGCTATGAAAAGTTTGACGAAGGTGATTGTGGTTACTAACAAAGAAGTATGGAATACATGGACAGATTATTTATTAGATAGTTTTAATCGTACAGATGCGGAACTTAACAACATAGAGAAAATTGATAAATATAGAGACACTTATAATGCGTTTGTAAAAGAACGAACATCTTTTAAATCTAAGATTGCGAATCTACCTACAGAGATTGATCAAATAAAGGAAATACAAGAATTATCAAATCGATTACAAATTCTTATGAAAGATGTAAATGTCAACCTTTCAGAAGAAGTAAAGAGATTTCTTGATTGTATTGATGATGTTGTAAAAGGAAAAAAGGCCCCACTTTCATTATTAACTCCTGAAGTGTTGAAATGGATACAAGATGAAAATGAAATGAGTAGTTTTGCTATCACAAGATCATCTGGATATCGTTAATGGTTAGTCAACAAGAATTGATTAAAGTCTTAGATGAATTAGAAATTCAAGAATCTAAATTACTCAGCTGGGGAGATACCTCAGGGTATTTTTCACTTGATGAATTAGATGGCATTATCGGAAAAATTTTGCCTAACTTAGATTCTGAAGATGTTGAAGATGAACTCCGTCGACAGGCTATAATTATTCCTGTTAATGATAGTACGGGTTGTGAGATTGGTGTTCGAACTCGCATTGCAGAAGCCTTACATTTATATAGAAATTTACGACAATGGTTTCATGGTAAACCTATTGAGCAAGCCAAAACGTTGGTATCAGATTTTAGATATATAAGGCGTTCAAGATACTATCCCAAGCGAGATTTAGAGTTATCCTCTCTACTTGATGCATGGCAGACTGAATTTAATTTACACAGTTCAACTCGTAAAGCTATCGGTCATTTAGTCGGCGACTATCAATTATCTGGATTTCAATCCAGAGCTACTGAACATATATTAAATTTCTACCAGAAACATCAATCTAGAAGAGTAAATCCCACTGCCAGCATTATTTGTGCAGGAACTGGAAGCGGTAAGACTATGGCATTTTATTTGCCAGCACTTTCTGTTTTAGCAACTGATGTATTGAAATCAAAGGCATCGCGAGTCAGAGCGTTGGCTATATATCCTCGTAAAGAACTTTTGAAGGATCAACTGAGTGAAACCTGGGAGCAGTGCCGGAAACTTGATGATTTAATGTTAAGTTCTGGAGGGAGAAAAATTCGTATTGGGGCTCTTTTTGGTGATGTATTTGATATTCCAAAATATGCCTTAGATAATGCAAAAAAATATAAGCGAGATTACGTTTCTTTTTCATTATTAAAATGTCATACAACTAATTGCAGAGGAGAGATGCGTTGGTCAGTTGATGATATTTTAATTAATAAAGAGCGGTTAATCTGTAATTTATGCGGGCATAATGTTTCTGGTGATGAAGTCGCGTTAACTCGGCAGTCTATGGTCGATAATCCTCCAGATATTCTATTTACCACTACTGAAATGTTAAATCAGCAAATGGGAAATTCAAAGCGGCAACATTTGTTTGGAGTGGGTACTCCATTTGCTATTCCATTGGTTTTAATTGATGAGGTACACACTTATGAAGGGTCACAAGGAGCTCATACTGCATTTTTATTAAGACGCTGGATGAAGTTATCTAAAAATAGACCTCACTTTGTTGGATTGTCAGCTACGTTAACGGATGCTGAAAACTTTTTTGGGGATTTAACCGGTACTAAAGTATCTAATGTACGTTTAATAGAGCCGTTTGAAAATGAAATGGTCGAAGAAGGTGCAGAGTATTTACTTGCCTTACGTGGAGATCCTGTTTCACAAACAGCTTTGCTATCAACAACTATTCAAACAACGATGCTGACACATCGTATATTGGATACAACGCAAGATAAAATATCTAATGGTACTTGGGGGAATAAAGTTTTTGTTTTCACGGATGATCTAGATGTTAATAATCGATTATTTTCAGGAGTAAGTGATGCTGAAGGTTGGTTTTTAAAAAACTATAAATTAATAGAAAATACAGGTGGGCCATTAGCACAGTTACGAAACCCCGCTACGACTACAGTCGCTGACTCTACATTATTAACTTATGGGCAAGATTGGAGTGTGGCAAAAACAATCGGCTTTACTTTAGATAATAACGACAGGGCTAAAGTGACTCGAACCTCTAGCCAAGATAGTGGTTATGATCATAGTGCCGAGATAATTGTAACAACAGCAACTTTAGAAGTGGGTTTTAATGATGCCGAAGTAGGTGCCGTTATTCAGCATAAAGCACCTAAAGGAGTCGCTTCGTACCTTCAGCGAAAGGGGCGAGCAGGTCGGCAAAGGATCATGAGACCTTTGATGATTATTGTATTATCCGAGTTTGGGCGTGATAGGGTTGCTTATCAACAATATGAAAAGCTAGTTGATCCTGAAGTGAAGCTAATGAACCTACCCATAGATAATAGCCATGTGCAAAAGATGCAAGCTAGTTTAGCTGTACTTGACTGGTTTAGTTTGAAAATGGAGGGTAAAAGTCATTTGTGGTATTCACTTAATAACCCACAAAAAAATAAAACAGAATTAGATAAATTATTACCTTTAATTAATGATGTCTTAGAGTTTAAAGACAAGCAAGATGAATTAGCTGATTATTTACGCTCAGCATTAAAGTTAGAGTCTAGTGAGGCTGCATTGAATAGAATCTTGTGGCAATCGCCGCGCTCTATTTTTATGGAATTTCTGCCAACGTTAAGACGTAGAATTCTTTATCATTGGGCAATTTGGTCTGATGATACTGAAGAGGCTATTAGTTGGGCTGATTTGCCATCTGCTATATGGGGTTCTCCCGTCCCTGGATTTATACCAGATAGTTCTTTTAGTGATCTTAATGCTCCTGATGTACAGATTCAACTTGTACGTGCAAATGGAATAATTCAATGGGAAGGAATGAGCTTTTTTCAAAGTTTACGTGAATTTTCCCCAGGAAGAATTTCAAAACGCTATGCTGTCAGTACGGGGTTAGTGAGTGATTGGCTTGTTCCCAAAGACTTTAGACCAACAGCTGATATGGACGGAACTTTTATAGATTTTAGTATTGATGAAGCTTTTGGTGTTACAAAGACATTAATTGCAAGTGTACCTTTGAATGGTACAGAAAATACAATTGATGTCTATCAGCCAACACAAATATTCACTTTATCTTTATTTAATGAGCAGCAATTATCTGAAACAAGTAATGCATTTTTACGTTGGCAGTCTGTATTTATTCCTTCTGAATACGCAGAGTCGAGTGATGTTCCTCAAAATAACAGTTGGTCAGGGTTACTTAAGGATATGACTTTTTTTACTCATGCTGCTATGACTCCTCTTGAATTAGTTAGGTTTAATACTGGTTCTGATGCTGAGTTTAAATATAAGACAGGGGGAAAAGTAAAAACCAGTTTTAGATGGACTAAAGGTGATGATGATTCTTTTGTTGCTATCGGAAGCTCATTATTTGTTGATGCATTAAGGTTGCAGTTTTTACTTGATGATCAAACAATCATTAATTGGCTTGAAGATGCTGAATTGTTATTTTCTATTCGAAATAGTGTTTTACAAGATTTACTTCGAGATGCTCCTATATTCAAAGGTAATCAATTTTTTTCTGATTGGGTTTATGAGTGTTTTATTGCAGCTGTAGTATTAGAGTTGAGCCTGAATAGTAGTAGCATTGAATTGTCTATTAAAGCTGTCTGTAGTCTAACTTCAGTTGTCAAGCTGGATAAAATCCCGGAAATGTTGTTTCAGCAGGATATCTCTAATGTTGATGAAAATTCTAGCGATGTTAATGTATTTAGAGATCAAAAGTTACAGCAAGATTTAAAGGAAAGTTTGGTTGATCCTCATATTTTAAGTGTATTAAATAGTGCTTCTCGGTGTTTATATTTACCTGTTTCTGAACAAAGTAACTTAATAATGTGGTGTCGAAATGTATTTGCAAACACTCTAACTGCTGCTACTCAACAAGTATTGTGTATATTATTGCCCAATGCCGATGAACGATCTATTAATGCAGATCCGGTAGTTGATAATGACTTGGTTACTGTATGGCTTAGTGAAGTGGAGTCTGGCGGATCTGGGGTTATATCTCAATTACAGGAAAGTTATACTGAAGATCCTGTGAGGTTTATTAATGTCTTAAATAGGTGCTTGCAGGCTGGTGATTATGAGCAACTCGACTTTGATTTACAGTCTATTTTGAAAAAAAATGAAGAGGGTGGGGATGTAACCGAGGCATTGAGTGCAGTAAGGTCAGCATTAAATTATGAACAGAGACTAAGTGCTAATAAAAAATTAAAATATGCGTTAACTTCAGAAGGGTACTTTGTCTCACATAGTTTTAGTGCAATTCTTTATAGTCGTATTCTTCGCCCTGGAAGCAATAAAGATACAGATAGGCAATTATTAGGTTATTTATCTAAGTGGCTAGAGTTAGAAAATAAATGTGGTTTTGAAGTGCCTATGAATATAGCTGCTTTTATTTTAGTCGTTGAGAAGGAAAATTTATCTAACCCGCTTAAAATATTTAAGCAGGCATGTAATGTTCAGTCTGTTTTGTGGTCAAGGGGAAGTTCGATTCGTCAGTCATCACTCCAATATTACAACCCTTTTCAAGTTAATAATATTCGGACTGAAAGGTTGCTGGCGGCTAAAGCTAGTGTTGATGACGTTTTCACTGTGATATATAAAAAAGACACATGGCTTAAAAATATATATCTTAAATTAAATAAATCAGGAAAAGTAAATCTTACTGTTTCACGTGATTTTTTTCATGATATCAATAAAGTTATTGCAGCTATTCAAGTTGAATCTATTGATACACATGGCTTACTATTTTACCCTAGGGTTACATCAATAAGGCGAGATAAGAATGATTATATTTTTCAAATAGAATTAGCGGAGGTTCTTCACTAATGATTACTTCTAATAGACAAATATTCTTACATGGCAGTCTAGGGGTGAAACAATTTAAAGAAGTGTTAAGTAACTTGTTAATAGGACTTATCTTATGTCCAGATGATATTTGGTTGGTTTCGCCTTGGGTGACAGATTTCCAGCTATTGGATAATAGGGCGGGGGATTGGAATTGTATTCAGCCTGCTTGGGGGGCTAGGCAAGTTAATTTAAGTGAGTTATTAATGCTCGCAGTCGATTCAGGATGTAAATTACATTTAGTCACTACTCGTGATGAAATTAATGAGAGTTTTGTAAAAAAAATGCTTGGAGGTATCCAAGGTAGTGAGAATTTTAACTTATTTTACAGCAAGGAATTGCATACAAAAGGTCTATTATGTTCAAGTTTCTTTTTGCATGGGAGTATGAATTTTACCTATAGTGGAGCTAATAGAAATGATGAGCATGCTCAGTTAATTACTAATGTTTCTAGTATCCTGGAAGCAAAGTTAGAGTTTGAGGATCGTTATAATGCGAGACCATAACATGGTAGGTTGGATTGAAAGTTTTTTTTCCCAAGGAAATTCATGGGAACTCGATAAAATAATGAAAGGAGAAGGAGAAGGAGAAGGAGAAGGGTATCCTGCCGAACTACAATTGCAGTTAGAGGTATTAGTAAGGCCAGCTTTACAAGATAGATTTCCAGTAATTCTGCCGCGATTAACTGATGATAAAGAATTATTGTTTTATGTTTTAACTGATAACAGCAGGCAACTTGAAGAGATAAAAAATATCGTTAAAGCATGGTTAGGGCAGGTGCATGTAAAGATAGATCCAAGAATATACAAAAACTCTATTGATTCTATTGAAGCAACGGTATTAGATCGGGTTCCACATGGTTTTATTAAATTACATATTCCTTTTAAGTTAAATACAAATAAGCCCCTTGTATATGAGGTAATGCATACATTAAGTAAGCTGGTTGAGCAATATAATAAGAGACCATTAATATATGCAGCAGTACAGAGGCCTACAGGCCGAATTCTACGAGATTTTTTTATCGCCTGTAGCCATAAAAAAGGGGATGAAGCTAATGAATATTACCAAGAATTAAAAGCTCATCATAAGTTAACATCTAGAAATTTACTTTCAATTGAAATTCAAGCATTAGAAGCTGCGAATAAGTGGCAGTCAATAATAGATCACCAGCGACTACCAGATATTATTAATGGCGGAATCCCTAGCTATATAGTCGAAACATTACTTGAAACTATAAATAAAACAATTTTATTTTCAACTTCTCCAAGTGATTATGCTCTTGCCAGGCTGCAGTCAGATTTACTATTTTTAAGCGGGCTATTTCTGCGACCTATTGACATAGCTAAGACAACACAGCAAATAGATACTTGGAAAATTTGGGCTATTGGTGCAGCAGCATTAGGTTATGCAAAAGTATTTGAGCTTGTTCCTGTTGAAATTATAGGTAGTGAATGGCTTTCTGAGTTAGAGTTATGGGCAGGTTTCTCCAGCACACCAAGCATTGACATAAAGGAAGAAATTAGTACTTTAGATATATTAATTGAATCTGAACCATCGTTTGAAGTTGTTGTTGAGTTGCTGAGGTCATCAATTATGGCTACAACAAATGATGGGATTTCTATATATCAATGTCTATTATCGTACCCTGATAATATTATTAATGAAATTTCTAATAATGGAGTACTTTACTCTTTATTAACATCATTAAATGAAAAGTGTGGGGAGCAAAAAGCAATAGGGAGTTGGCAAGATTGGCTAACTGAGCTTTTAACTAATTCAAATCCTAAATCATTGCTACAAACTGCCATTGAACAAAATAATGAGTGGAAGGTCGATGGCTGGAGCGAAGAAAAAGTATTCTCTTTACTTGAGCAGCTAAGTAGTCATGACAATGCAATTGTATTTAGGGATGTTATTCCTATTTTACAGAGATGGGTATGTAATTCCGGTGCGCTTCTATCAAGTAAATTTGTTGAACAAATATTATTAATATTAGCTTCTGATGATGAATTTTCCACTCAAGACTTAATTTTAATGTCAGATCTGATTAATAGCCTTATTAGTGTACCTCATACCGCCTTGCAATATGATGATGCCTTAGAGTGTCTGGATCTATGTTGGGCAAAAGTGGGAAACATTAGAAGTCTTGACGATATTTTAGAAACAATGGATATTTTATTAGATAGTATATGTGCAAATGTTCAAGCAAGAATGAACTTATGGAATAAAATTCAGCAATTTTGCATTAGTAATTGGCAAAGACTGAGTGAGCAACAGCATATCATTGTTATTCAGTTTGCAAAGGAAATTACTTCATCTAGTGAGCAATTTCCAGTATTAGAAAATAAAAATATTGATGATATAGATAAGATAGATTTAACTGGCAAACGGCTAGCTATTTATACATTAACTGAAACTGCTGGTAGGCGAGCAAAATCTATTTTTTCTCAATTATTTCCAGAATTAGATGTACAACTAAATCATGATCAATCTGCAACGAGCGCTCTATTGAATTTAGCTATCACTGCTGATTATTTTATTTTCTCTAGTAAAAGTGCCGCTCATCAAGCTTTTTATCCAGTAACAAAAAAGCGAAATGACATTCTTTACCCTGATGGGAAAGGGTCTTCTAGTATTGTCCGTGCTTTTGTTGCGGCTTTAGCCGAATAAATTACGAAATTGATGTAAAATTAGACCCAAGGGTATTAGTTACCTGTGTAAATGCAGCCTGAAGTACAGGTTTCTTTTATTTCTATGCGACTTAATTCGGGTAAATCTGGTTTAAGTTTCTTCCAAAGCCATTTGGAAATATTTTCACTCGTAGGATTTTCTAGCCCTTCGATTTCATTTAAGTAGTAATGGTCTAGTTGATTATAGATTGGGTTAAAAATGGATTTAATATCTGAGAAATCCATAATCCAGCCTGTTTTCTCACCGACGTCTCCTTCTACGACAATACGCACGAGAAAAGAGTGTCCATGCAATCTGCCGCATTTATGCCCTACCGGAACATTGGGTAATAAATGTGCAGCCTCAAAGCTAAAGTCTTTGTAAATTTCCATTATGAATTAATTAGTTGTATGTTATGTCGGTATTTTAGTTTCAATGCTTAGAGTGTGGGATTTAAGCTATATTGATTACTTTATGTGTCTGTAAATTTAATCGCCATTTAGGATGAGCTAGGCAGTATTTTATCGTCAGTTGTGTCGTTGCATCGAGTTCTGGTATGCAGTTATCCTTTGAATATGGATCAGCTATTGGCGTTAAGTAAAAATAATTAGCTATAATGTGATCGAATTGTTCCGGCATCGCATTAGATTGAGGGAATACTAACTTCAGTTCGTCACATTGTGTAACTATTAATTTTGATTGTCCTTTTGGACTAAGGCACACCCAGTCAACTCCCGCAGGCAAAGGTAATGTACCATTGGTTTCTACGGCTATTTCAAAGTCATATTGATGTAATGCTTCAATTAACCTGGTATCTAGTTGAAGTAAAGGTTCTCCGCCCGTGCAAACAACAAAAGGTTTAACTTTTGTTTGAGCTGGCCAAAGATCAAGGATTCTTTTCGCTAAATCTTGTGGTGTATTGTATACACCTCCATTTTCTCCGTCAGTTCCGATAAAATCAGTATCGCAGAAATTACAAATGGCTTCGGAGCGATTTTCTTCTTTGCCATTCCATAAATTGCATTTACTAAATCGACAAAAGACAGCAGGGCGACCGCTGTGAATACCTTCACCTTGTAATGTGTAGAAAATTTCTTTTATTTTATAAGGGCTGGACAACGTCGTAGTTTTCTTTTGTGAAAGTATAGTGGTTAATGGGTTTTAAGTTATGTATTTTCTATCTTTGGGCCATGATGTAGTTAAAATAACTTACTGACTATCATTTATCTTTAATAACGCTAATTTTTTACTAAAATAGACTGCAAAGAACGCTATAGTAAAGTCAATGAAGGCTTGTCCTAACATGCCTATAATAGTTTGTAGAGATGAGTATTTCTCCGTATAAATATATAAACTAATGTTAGCTAAGCCAAATGCTACCCAGGCTAGAGAACTAACCCCATCACCTGATTTTTCTCGTAAAATCTTAATTAATTGAATGAAGCTTGCTAGAGGAAATATGATTGCAGGAATCCACCCAGAGATTTGTATGATTAATGAGTTCATGACAGACATTATTGATTATTGAAGACATTAAGTTAACGCTGTCCATTTTTTCATGGACTTAGCCAAAGTGTAAGTTAAATTCTCAAGTATGTGGACATTATACTCGCTCGTGTTAGTCGGTACACAAATTAAATACTAGCGGGCTCTGCGTTCGGTTCAACTACGCACAAAAGCCGCTTGGTTAAACCTACCTCAAATGGCTTTACGGCTCTTCGGGATAAAATTTTTGCCTCCCGAGCGAACTTACAGTTCACTTCGGATTAGCAAACTCCCCTTCGCCTACCACGGACTAAAAATTATCCATGATTTTCAGCGACCGACCGACAACTGCGACCACCTGATAATTGATCGTGCATAAAGTACATCGACCAACATTCATTAATCGATTTTAGTGCCTTTAATGACTCTGGTACTTTTCATTTTAGTCGATTATGAGGATTTATCCGTAAGTTCAGTTCAACTCTAGTTCTCGGTAGATACGATAAATGTAATGGTTCCAAGGATATCCTTTAGCATTGCGTAAATATAAAAAGCATAGACCAAAGTCGCCCCCAGTTGCTCTGATTTTGAGTTAAGCTTAGTAGCAAGTCTGCTATAAAAATACCTTTAATTTCAACCTCATTGGCATTACTTTCAACAATATCCAATAAATAATGGCTTTCGTGTTGGTTTACTCCAGTGACTTTAAAGTAGATCGGAGGATGATTGGGGGATTATATAGTTCACTAAATTAGGACTTTGAAGTTAGGTTTCATACTAAGTTCACAAATGCCCAAATCAAAGATATACTACAAAACTCTGTCAAGCATAATGTAAGCAACAAAAGTAGAGGTTTATGCCTTATTTAGAACCTATCAATTGTGCTTCTGAAGAGGTTGAGATTAAGAAAAGTCATTTTATTGCTATTGCGAAAAAAATCGATTCTCGTAAAGAAGCATTGAATTTTATCAGTGAAGTAAAAGCATTATACTCAGATGCAAGGCATCATTGTTGGGCGTATTTACTTGGGGACCCCGTTAATTCAACTAATTGTGGAAGTAATGATGATGGTGAGCCTAGTGGCACTGCTGGCCGTCCAATTCTAAGTCAAATTAACTACAATAATATCGGTAATATAATAGTCGTCGTTGTCAGATTTTTTGGTGGTGTGAAATTAGGGGTTGGTGGCCTTGTTAGGGCATATAGAGAAGTTACGCAAAAGGTGTTGAAAGTCATAGAGGTTGAAGAGTATATATCTAGAGTGGAAATATATATAGTTTGTCCATTTAGTAAAGAAAATAATCTGAGAAAGGTTATTTCTTCTTTTAAGGGTGAAGTACTGGAAATGTCTTACTCTACTAACGTGAGGATGACAGTAACCCTTCCTGAAGATTTTCTTACTCAGTTGAAGCAAGAAATCAATTATATGCCTATTGAAATAATTGAAAAAACATAGACAGAAATTAAAAGAAAATTGTTAAGTTTATGAAAGAAACATAGACAAAGGAGTTAATGCTAAACTCTTCATAGAGTAAGGGGTGTAGTTGAGTCTATTAAGTTGCCACTCGCGTGTAATATGGATATGATGTTGATATAGCCGCAGTAATGGAATTAGCAAAGAATCAACAAGAGTATCAATAGATTGGCAATTATAAAAAATACTGACCAAGAAAAAGCGCAGATAGTTGTGCTTGGCATTACTGTTAATGTGGTTCGCAAAGATATTAAAAATCTTCACTTAGGGGTTTATCCACCAGAAGGCCATGTGCGTGTTGCTGTGCCTTGCCATGTAACTGATGAAAGGGTGAGATTGGCGGTTATTTCTAAGTTAGCTTGGATTAGAAAGCAGTAAGCTGATTTTAAGCAACAGCATCGCCAATCTGAACGTGAGATGGTAACGGGTGAAAGTCACTACTTTTTGGGTAAACGATACTTGTTAGAAGTGATTGAGCGTCGGCAGTTAGTTTTGAATGAATGGTATCGTGAGCAGCTAAAAGACGTATCCCCGATTTATTAAGTAACTGGCAAGAAAAAATAGGGGTTGTTAGTCAGGATTGGGGCGTTAAAAAGATGAAAACTAAATGGGGGAGCTGTAACATTGCCACTAAACGCATTTGGCTAAATCTGGAGTTAGCAAAAAAGCCCCCTGAATGCCTAGAATATATTTTAGTTCACGAATTCGTTCATTTGTTAGAGCGACACCATAATGATCGCTTTAGAGCTCACATGGATCATTTTATGCCAAACTGGAGAATGTACCGAGATATGTTGACTTCCTCTCCATTGGGCATGAGGCTTGGAAATATTGATTTTTTTGAGAAAAATAACTTCAATTAAAAACTAAAAGCCTCTCAATTTCCCTCTGTGTTAACAGAATGGTAGGTAGCTTTATTAGTCATAAGTAATGGCTAGTTGTTTATATAAGAGAGGCCTCAGGAAAAAATTGTTAACCATTCTTTCTTAACAAAAATAAAAATAGAAGGGATGTTTTATACGATTAAAGTGAGGGTAAATACAGGCCAACATTACAGAAATTAAATATTTTTCAGGAAAATATAATTTAAATCTTTATAAATCATGTGGATAGGTCGGGTAATTTAACTGTTAATGGGTTTTTATACGAACTACCATTATAGAGGACACCTTACATACATTGTGTAAATTATATCTATAAGGCCATATATTTATGGCCTTTTTTATGATTTAAGTT
>ENA-OSET01000867-OSET01000867.1-sediment-metagenome-genome-assembly--contig:-NODE-867-length-33024-cov-5.569460_pt1 | contig 33024 bp, 31 predicted proteins | sample MGYA00237882_ERZ534229 | MGnify/ENA primary metagenome ERZ534229 (study PRJEB26408, sample SAMN06266212) | sediment metagenome | isolation source: Hudson Canyon methane seep mesocosm | place: USA:Hudson... | reverse complement strand
AGAGTTGCAAAAAAAATGTTAGATTATTTAACTTTAGATGGTAATCAATATACTATAGATCCTGGTGAAACTTCAACAAATACTGCATGTGCTATTAATGATAACTCGGCAATATTTTTGCAAATGAAAACTGGAGTAACAATAAAATTAGCTCCATTTTGCATGTATAGTGAAGCTGCTGCTGCATCTGTTACAGAACCAACTCCCATAATCATTCCTGGTAATTCTGAAATGGCGTACTTTGTTAATTGTGCAAAAACTTCTAAAGCAAAGTCTCCACGAGCGGTAAATTCTAATAATCTAGCTCCGCCATCATAACAAGCTTTTAAAACTTTTTTACTTTTTTCTATATCGCTATTAAAAAATAAAGGAACTAATCCTGTATTTTTCATAACCTGTGCTACCTCTAATCTTGAATATTGTGCCATTTTTTTAAAATTTATCTTGCTACACGCCCTGAAGCATCACCTCCCATTAATTTTTCTACTTCTGCAAAAGTTACTAAGTTAGCATCTCCTTTAATTGTATGTTTTAAACAAGAGGCTGCAACTGCAAAATCTAAAGCATTTTGATCGTCTTTAGGATATTTTAATAACCCGTAAATTAATCCTCCCATAAAAGAATCTCCACCACCAACTCTATCTACAATATCAGTAATTTGATATTGACGTGTTTCGTACATTTTAGAACCATCATATAAAACTCCAGCCCAAGTATTATGTGAAGCAGAAATAGATCCTCTTAAAGTTGTGATTACTTTTTTAGCTCTTGGAAATTTCTCCATCATTTGTTTACATACTGATAAAAAAGCCTCAGCTTTTAAATCATGTCCATGTTTATGTACATCTAAACCTTCTGGATGAATTCCGAAATGCTTTTCTGCATCTTCTTCGTTTCCTAAAATAATATCACAATACGATGTGATTTCTGTCATTATTTTCTCTCTATGTGAATCATCACAATATTTCCAAAGTTTTGCTCTATAATTTAAATCTGTTGAAATTGTTACTCCTTTTGAGCTAGCCACTTTTACAGCTTCTAAACAAACATCTGCCGCACCTTGAGAAATTGCCGGAGTAATTCCTGTCCAATGAAACCATTCAACACCTTCAAAAACAGTATCCCAATCAATCATTCCTAGTTTTATTTCTGCAATTGCAGAATGAGCACGATCATAAACAACTTTAGAACCTCTAGAAACAGCTCCTGTTTCAAGAAAATAAATTCCTAAACGATCTCCTCCCCAAACTGTCTTGTTTACATTAACACCTCTTTTACGCATTTCCATCATTGCACACTCTCCAATATCATTTTTTGGTAAACGTGTTACAAAATCTACATCAACACCATAATTTGCCAAAGAAACTGCCACGTTAGATTCTCCTCCACCATAAACAACATCAAAATTATTAGCCTGTGAAAATCTTAAAAATCCTTGAGGGGCTAATCTTAACATGATTTCCCCAAATGTTACTACTTTTCCCATTTTTTATAAATATTAATTTGTTAGTTTAATTTGGTTAAACGTTTAACCATTACATTATAAAAAAATCAAAACTTTCAATTTGATGATTATTTTGATTGTTCTGAATGAAACAGTATATTTGTTTAAACGTTTAAGCAAATATATATAAATTTGACAAAAAAAAGTAAAACGACTATAAAAGATATTGCAAATGTATTAAATATATCTGCCGCTGCTGTTTCTAAAGCACTACATAACGACCCTAGAATTAGCGAAAAAACAAAAAAAGCGGTAAAACAAGTTGCCCAAAATCTAAATTATCAACCCAATTATTTAGCAAGTGCGCTAAGAAGTGGAAAAAGTAAATTAGTTGGTGTAATTGTGCCAAAAACGAACAGTAATTATTTCTCATCAGTCATTCAAAATATTGAAGAAGTCTTGAATAAAGAAGGTTACAATATTATTATTACACATTCTAATGAGTCTTACAAAAAAGAATGTGCTAATATTAATGCTTTGTTATTTACCCAAGTTGATGGCATTATTGCCTCCATGGCAAACGAAACTGTAAATTTAGATTATTATGAAAAAGTTAAAAATGCAGGAATACCTTTAATTACATTTGATAGAGGTGAAAATGACTTGAATGTTGATTATATTGGAATTGATGATTATGATAGCAGTCATAGAATAGTTGACCATTTAGTAGAACAAGGTTGCAAAAGGATTGCGCATATTGGTGGCTTTAAGCATACTAGAATATATAATAATAGAATTAGAGGTTATGAAGATGCTTTAAAAAAGCATGACCTGCCTTTTAACAAAAAAATGCTATTAGAAAGCAGTTTAACAATTGAAGACGGGAGGAAGAAAATGCTTCAACTTCTCGAGTTGCAAAATAGACCAGACGCTGTGTATATTGCTAGTGATTATGCAGCATTAGGTGCGTTGGAAGTATTAAAAGAAAAAAATATAGAAGTGCCTAGTACTATTGCTTTGGTAGGTTTTGGAGATGAGCCTTTTACAGATATGGTATCTCCAAAAATTTCAAGTGTTGATCAACATAGTTCTCAAATAGGAAGAATTGCGGCCGAAACTTTTTTAGAATATTCCAAGCAAGGCAGTTTAAATTACAGTTTAAATAAGATAATTTTAGATGCTAAATTAATTATTAGAGAATCTTCCCAAAAAACTAATTCTAAAAACCTAAAGAAACCTAAGTCAATTTAATTTGTTTTTTTCAACAGTTTTGTAAACACAGCTATTTTAAAAAACTACAACAGGTATTCTTTATAAAAAAAAATAAAATGAATCCACCATTGATTTAACGTCACGAACCCAAATTTCCTTTTTTCTCCTTATTCTTCAGTTACCATAAACGTATCGTTATCTATAATATCTATTTCAAATAGAAGGTCAATACCTATGTACTTTTATCTTTTAATTCTCAACTACCATTTTGAATTTCATCCAGTTCAAAGTCCTAAAACGGGTAATTAGATATAACTAAAAATAAGAGATTACAAACCAACATTACAAAATAATAACCCTGGTTGTTTTTGGCTAGCTGACTAATTTTCTGTGGAGTTTACTTATAAGTCAATAACAAAATAAGATTACTAATACCCAAAGTTTAAAAAGTTGGTAATTACAAGGCAGGTATTCTAATATTGGTAGCTATTTGGAGTAATTCACGAAATGAAGCCTTGAAACAACTTTCTTTTTTATACACAAAACAGAAATCGTACAAATTATAAAAATAAAAAACCTCAAATTAATGAATATCAATAAATTGAGGTTTTCTTTTGTACTCAAGGTGGGAATCGAACCCACACTCTCGAAAGAACTGGATTTTGAATCCAGCGCGTCTACCAATTCCGCCACTTGAGCCTAAACCAAATTGGTTTGCAAATCTACTAAATATTTTTAGTTTTTAAAGTAGAAAATTTAATTTCACACTCAACAATTAATTTTTACTTTTGTAAACGAACAACAACACAACAAAAAACCTTATTTTATGACAACTAGTCAACTTGCACCAAAACTTTTTGGATGCAGACAGAGTACAGTTTTAGCTGAAAATATAGCTAAGGAATATAACACAGAATTGGGAAACGTAATAACAACTTATTTTAGTGATGGAGAGTTTCAACCGGCTTTTGAAGAATCTGTAAGGGGTAGGCGAGTTTTCATTATTGGTTCTACATTTCCAAATGCAGACAATTTAATGGAAATGTTATTGATGTGTGACGCTGCAAAAAGAGCTTCTGCAAGACATATTACAGCAGTTATGCCCTATTTTGGTTGGGCTAGACAAGATAGAAAAGATAAACCTAGAGTTGCCATTGGAGCAAAATTAGTAGCAAAGCTTTTAGAATCTGCAGGAGCAACAAGAATTATGACAATGGATTTGCATGCAGATCAAATTCAAGGATTTTTTGAAAAACCTGTAGACCATTTGTTTGCATCTACTATTTTTATGCCATATATAGAAAGTTTAAAGTTAGATAATTTAACAATTGCATCGCCTGACATGGGTGGTTCAAAAAGAGCTTATGCCTATTCTAAGCATTTGCTTTCAGATGTTGTAATTTGTTATAAGCAACGTAAAAAGGCAAACGTAATTGGCCATATGGAGTTAATTGGAGATGTTGAAGGCAAAAATGTGATTTTGGTAGATGATATGATTGATACAGGAGGTACATTAGCACATGCAGCTAATTTAATGAAAGAAAGAGGAGCTTTAAGCGTAAGAGCAATTTGTACTCACCCAATATTATCAGGAGGGGCTTACGAGAAAATTGAAAATTCGGCATTAACAGAGTTAATTGTTTCAGATACCATTCCTTTAAAAAAGAAGACTTCTAAAATAAAAGTTGTATCTTGCGCGCCATTATTTGCTGATGTTATGCATAAAGTACAGGATAACACGTCAATTAGTGGTAAATTTTTAATGTAAATTATAATAAAAAGTAATGAAATCAATTACAATTAAAGGATCAAAAAGAGAAAGCGTGGGCAAAGTAGCTACTAAAGCCTTACGTAATGCTGGAATGGTTCCTTGCGTTATATACGGAGGAGAACAACCAATACACTTTTCAGCAGAAGAAAAAGCGTTTAAAAACTTGGTGTATACTCCAAATGTGTATACCGCAAGTATTAATGTTGATGGACAAAAAATTAGTGCAATTTTACAAGACATTCAATTTCACCCAGTAACTGATAAAATCTTACATGTAGATTTCTATCAATTATTTGATGATAGAGAAATTACAATGAATATTCCTGTAAAATTAACGGGTACTTCTCCAGGGGTTTTAAATGGAGGGTCTTTGCGTTTTACAAATCGTAAGTTAAAAGTAAAAGCTACACCAGCTAACTTACCAGATTTTATAACAGCAGATATTTCTAAGTTAAAAATTGGAAATAAATTATTTGTTACATCTTTAAAAAGTGATGATTATACGTTCATGCACCCAGATAATACTGTAGTTGTGCAAGTAAGAACTTCGCGTAATGCAACCGTTTCTGAAGAAGATGAGGCTGAAGCTGCAGAATAAGTCATAAATTCATAATTTTAAAAAGCGTTACAAATTGTAACGCTTTTTTTATGTCAAATTTAAACAACAAGTTAATAAGTATATTTCTTCTTATTTTTGAAGTATGAATTTAAAGTCATTTATAATTCGAATATTTGGTGACAAAAAAGTATCTAAAGAAGAATTAATGAAGAAATTTTTAATAATAGGTTTAGGCAATATTGGTGATAAATATACAGATACACGTCACAATATTGGTTTTAAAATCCTAGACGAGGTTGCTGATGAGCACGAAGTAAGCTTTCAAACAGAAAAATTAGGAGATATTACCAATTTTAGGTTTAAAGGGAGAACTTTTATACTTTTAAAACCTAGTACCTATATGAATTTAAGTGGGAAATCTGTAAAATATTGGATGCAAAAAGAAAAAGTAGGCATAGAAAATATTTTAGTAGTTACAGATGATCTTAATATAGATTTTGGTACAGTTCGTCTAAAAGCAAAAGGAAGTGATGGAGGTCACAACGGTTTAAAAGATATTCAAGAAAAATTAGGAACAAACAAATACCCAAGATTTAGATTTGGTGTTGGAGCTGACTACGCTAAAGGGCGTCAGGTAGATTATGTTTTGGGTAAATGGAGTAAAGAAGAAACCAGTCAGTTAATAGAGCGTTTACCAACTTCAGCAAAAGTAATAACCTCTTTTGGTACAGCTGGTTTAGCCAATACAATGAATACTTTTAATGGAAAATAATAAAGACTTTTTATAACTTCTAGTTTTATTTTCTTATAAAACCTACAGCTAGGTCAGCGGATACAGATGTGTTTGTAGATGAGTCTGATTCTTCAAGCTCTTGAGCAAGAGTAAAACTATCTTCATTAAATACAGTTACATTTAATACTCCGGTTAAAAATTCTGCATTAGGGTCTGTAAAATTAATTGAATTTTCATTAATTACATAAGTTCCATCTTCATCAACAACTACAATCTCTTCTTCTGTTAATGGGGATGTTCCAGGAATTCTAGTTGTAGTAATAATTCTATATTCTCCATTAATGGAGTAAGTTCTGTCTGCATTTATAATCATATCAACTTGAAAAGTATCACCAACAGCATTGGCACTTGCCGTAACAGGAATTCCACTAACACTAATAGTTGTTTGGACATCTGCCTTCAAGCTCTCAATGCCATACAAACCAGCAATATTTTCGTAGTTTAAGGGATATGATGGGGAATTGTCACTGTCATTACAATTTATAAAAGAGATTGTAATTAATAATACTAATATTCTTTTTATTGATTTCATAGTTATTTGTTTTTTAGTTTTCAGATGCAAACCATTCTGCAAAACTAGTATCTGTTTCTTGCAGTTTTATAGAATGTAATTTGATGTTTTTTGGTAAGCGTTTTTTTATTTTATCAGCAAAATCAATGACCATCATTTCCGTTGTAGGTTGATAGTCTGTTAGCAAAACATGATGCTCTCTTTTAATAAGCTCATTTGCTAATTCTAAATGTGGTGTATTTTTATTGAATACAGTTGCATGATCAAAAATATCAACAATTTCTTCATTTACGATTTTTTTTAAATCGCCAAAATCAATCACCATTCCGTATTTTGCATTTTTAGGATCAGCTATAGGTGATCCAGCTACAGTAACAAACAATTTATAAGAATGTCCGTGTAAGTTTTTACATTTACCATCATAACCATATAAAGCGTGACCTGCTTCAAAAGTAAATTGCTTTGTGATTCTAATTGTACTCATTAACGTCTGTTTCTAAATTTGTTGCAAAAGTAAACAATAACCAAAACTATAACTAAGTCTGCAAATAATTTTATTCTATTTCTTTAAAAAACCTTGTAAAATATCGGCAATTTTTCTGTTATCAGATAATTGAGGAATTTTATTTTGACCTCCAAATTTACCAATTGATTTCATATAAGCGTGAAAACCTCCTTTTTTTACCTTTCTTATAATTAATGGTTGTAAAACTTTTCCTTCAATCAAATCAAAATAATAGACGTTTTGAGCCTGCATATAAGCGTCTACTTTACTAGCAAAATCTTCTAAATTTTTTGGTTCATTTTCAAACTCGATAAACCATTCATGATAAGGCAAACCATTTTCAGGGTTTACTTGAGGGGCTACACTAAACTCACTGATATTAATTTCGGTATCTTTAGTAGCATCGCGTAAAGCTTTTTCAACTTCCTTGCCAATAACATGTTCACCAAATGCCGATATAAAATGTTTAATTCTTCCTGTAACTATAATTCTATACGGTTTTGTTGATGTAAACTCAACAGTATCGCCAATATTATAACCCCAAAGCCCCGCAGTTGTATTTAAAATGATGACATAGTTAACACCAGTTTTTACATCTTTAATAGATATTCTTGTAGGATTATCATCAAAAAACTCGTTGGCGGGAATAAATTCATAGAATATACCAGATTTCAATTGAAGCAGCATTCCTTTTTCCGTTTGCGAATCTTGATAAGCAATAAAGCCCTCAGATGCAGGGTACAATTCTATATAATCAATCTTTTTACCAATTAAACTTTCGAACTTATTTTTATATGGCTCAAAATTTACACCACCGTAAACAAAGAAGTTGAGGTTTGGGAATATTTCTGAAACCTTTTTTCCAGTTTTTTCATGCAGTTTTTCAAAATACATCTGAACCCAAGAAGGAATTCCACTAATTACAGTCATATCCTCATTAATTGTTTCCTCTACAATGGCATTAACCTTGGTATCCCAATCTTCTATACAATTCGTTTCCCAACTTGGCAGTCTATTTTTTAATAAGTATTTAGGCACATAATGCGCAACAATTCCGCTTAAACGCCCCAGTTTTACACCATTTTTATTAGTTAAAATAGGGCTTCCTTGTAAAAACATCATTTTACCATCTACAAAACTTCTATTATTCTTTTCCACAATGTAAAATAGCAAAGCATTTCTTGCTGCCTTAATATGTGTAGGCATAGAATCTTTTGTAATCGGAATGTATTTTGCTCCAGAAGTTGTACCAGAAGTTTTAGCAAAGTAGAGTGGTTTTCCTGGCCAAAGAATATCTGATTCTCCAGCTACAACCCTGTCAGCATATTTACGTAAACCTTCGTAATCAGTTACTTTTACACGTTTTTTAAAATCATCATAAGTAACAATTTTATTAAAATCGTGATCTTTTCCAAAGGCAGTATTTTTTGCTTTTGAAATTAGTTTTTTAAAAACTTTATCTTGTGTTTTATGAGGGTTATTTGCCCATTTTAAAACTCTTTTTGTTGCAATTTTAGCAAACGGAATTGCAAATACAGATTTTATACTCATTATTTAAAATCAATCAAATTTGTAGGATTTACTGCGTAACCACCACTCCAAAGTTCAAAGTGTAAATGTGGTCCAGTTGTTAATTCGCCTGTAGAACCAACACTAGCAATTACTTCGCCAGACTTTACAAAGTCTCCTTGTTCTTTTAATAAAATACCGTTGTGCTTGTATACAGAAATATAATCATGGTCATGTTTTAGAATAATTACATAACCAGTTTCTGTATTCCAACCAGAGAATATTACAGTTCCATCTGCGATGGCTTTTACAGCGGTGTTTTTTTTAGCAACAATATCTACAGCTAAGTGTTTCGATTTTGAATCGAAATTTTGAGAAATGCTACCTGTTAAAGGCGCAAAAAACACAATTTTAACATTACTTGTAGCGTTATTTTGAATCGGAAACCGATCTTGACTTTCTATCTTTTCTCTAAAAATAGAATCTTCTTTAGTGGCATGTAATAAACTATCTTTTATTACAAATTTTCCAGAAGCTAATTCTACTGAATCTATAATTTCTGGTTCAATTTCTCCGGTAAGAATGGGCCCTAAAGCCTTTGTATAATCGTTTAGTACATCTAATTTACGTTTTAAAGAATCTGTTTGAATGGCTAATTTAGTAGCTTGTATTTTTAATGCAGTAGATGAATACCCAGGAATAAATTCTTTAATAGGTGTAAATGTGATGATAAATGTGGTCACTAAAATTAACAAAAAAGAGAGCAAACCACCTAAAACAAAAACATTTAAACGCGATAATTTTAAAGAGAAACGTTCCTCAAAAGTATCTTCATTTAAAACCACCAATCTGTATTTATCAGTAAGCTTTTGTTTAAATTTCCCTTTTTTATTTTTAGGTTCCAAAAATGTATGTTTTGCAAATGATAACGCAAAAATAGACAATCTATTTTTTATAAAAATTCATTTCATCAATGTATTCCCAAACTTCTGCACTTAACATTGGTTTTATGTTTTTTTTGGCTTGAATTCCTTTCCTAATCATTGTTGATGAAATCTGTATTATAGGCGCTGTAACTTTATGAATCTTTGGATGATTTTTAAACTGATGATCTACATTCCCATCAGCAATTCTCGGATATATATAAATATGATGATGCTCTAAAAGAGTTTCGTAATTTTTCCATTTATGGAAACTTTTTAAATTGTCTTCACCCATTATCAAACAAAATTCTTTATCAGCATAAATATCAGAAATATGTGCCAAAGTATGAACTGTATAATTTGGTTGAGGTAATTTGAATTCAATGTCTGAAGGTTTAATTTTTGTATAGTGCTCTGTAGCTCTATATACCAACTCAAATCTATGGTGATTTTCTAATAAAGAACTTTTCTTTTTAAAAGGATTATGAGGAGTTACTACCATCCAAATTTCATCCAAATCTGAATTTTCAACCATATGATTGGCAATGATTAAGTGCCCTACATGTATAGGGTTGAAAGTACCAAAATATAAACCTATTTTACTCATATTTTTCTGAAAGGAAAATAGAAAAAAGAATCGTTAATAATTTTTTCTATTTATTAATTATTATTCAATTTCAAAAAATCATTCACTAAATCTTCAGCTTCTTTTAAAGCAATATCTAAATCGTAATTTTTAATAATTTTATCAAATTGAGGCGCTGTAGCTAATTCTACAGACGCTTTTGCAATGCGCATATTTATTTTATCTTCACTTTCTGTAGATCGCTTTTTTAAGCGAATTTTTAATTCATCTACACTTGGTGGTTTTACAAAGACAGACAACGTTTCTTCTGGAAATTTCTTTTTAATACGCAAACCACCAACAACATCAATATCAAAAATAACGTGTTTTTTTTGCGCCCAAATACGTTCAATTTCTGTTTTTAGTGTGCCGTAAAAATTGTCTCTGTATACTTCTTCCCACTCCAAAAATTTATCGCTTTTAATATTATTTTTAAATTCTTTTAAAGAGATAAAATAATAATCTTCACCATTTTTTTCCTCTCCTCTTGGCGCTCTAGAAGTTGCAGATATCGAAAAGTCTAAATTGAATTTTTTTTGCGCCAATAAATGACGAACAATTGTAGTTTTGCCAGATCCAGAAGGTGCAGAAAATACAAATAATTTACCTTTAAAACTTGACATTTATAGTACGTTTAAGATTTGTTCTTTAATTTGCTCTAGTTCATTTTTCATTTGAATCACTGCTTTTTGCATTGGCGCAAAATTAGCTTTAGACCCTGTAGTGTTTATTTCTCTTCCCATTTCCTGTACTATAAAACCTAATTTTTTTCCATTAGAATCTGATGTAGCCAATGTTTCTAAGAAATAATCTAAATGATTTGCTAAACGCACTTTTTCTTCATTAATATCTAATTTTTCGAGATAATAAATGAGTTCTTGTTCAAAACGATTTTCATCTGTATCCACCTTTAAATCGTTAATGGCTTTTTGTAAACGTATTTTTACATTTTCAATTCTATCGGAATCTAAGGCTTTAACTTCTTCCAAATAAGTTTTAATATTTGCAACTCTTTCTTTAAAATCGTTTTCTAAAGAAGCAGCTTCATCTGTCCTGTATTGTACAATTTCTTTTATTGCTTTATCAATATTTTCACTGATACTGTTCCATTCATTTTCATCCAGTTCTTCGCGTTCAGTTTTAAGACTATCTGGCATTGTAATAGCCATTTTTAAAAGCTCAAAATCAGAGGCTCTTTTGGCATCAACCGTATTTCTTAATTGCTGAATATATTCTTTTATTACAGCTTTGTTTACAGAAGTAGAGGTTTCATCAGCAGTCATTTCTACATAAATTGAAAAATCGATTTTACCTCTCACTAAAGACTTTGCTAATTTTTTACGAACAGAAAGTTCTTTTTCTTTATAGTAAGATGGAATTCTTACATTTAAATCTAAATTTTTACTGTTTAAAGATTTTATCTCTATAGTTACCTTTTTTGTTGGCAATTGCAACACAGATTTCCCATAACCAGTCATAGATTGAATCATACAATCATCGTTTTAAAATGAGCAGCAAAGATAAGTTTTATTTTGCTGTCTTTTTTCTTTGATCTGTAACTAAATATACTCCTAAAAAGATAATTAAAGTAGCTGTAATTTTTATTAAGTTTAAAGAGTCGCTACCAACTATTAATGCATAACCACCAGCAATAACTGGCTGTAAGTATATAAAAACACTAACCGTAGTTGGTTTTAATTTTGATAAACCATAAAGATTGAATAAATAGGTTACGCAAGTAGTAAAGATTACTACAAAACCAATATTCCAATAGATGTTAGAAGGTATTGTTTGCCAGTTAATCTCCATAAATTCAGATGCGCTAAAAGGAAGCACAAAAACCAACCCAAATAAATAAAACCATTTTACAAATAATATGGGGTGATATTTAGTGATTAAATTTTTCGCCAAAACTAAATATAAACCATAAGAAGCAGCATTTACAAATACTAAAAAGTTACCTAAATTATTACTTGTATTTATTTCTGATGAAGAGCTGCCTAAAGTAATTAGTAAAATTGCGCCTAATAATCCAATAAAAACACCTAAAATTTGTTTTTTATAAATCTTTTTCTTGATAATTATACTGGAAAAAATAAGCACCATAATTGGCGAAGTTACCATCATTACAGAGGCACTTATAGGAGATGTATAACTCAAACCTTTGAAAAAAGCTAACATATTTAGCGCAACACCAAATAAAGACGCCAAAGCTATTTTTTTATAATCTTGTTTTTCAATTTTATTGGTTTTTACAAATAAACCAATACACCAAAAAATAGCAGTAGCTCCTAAAACACGAATTAAAATAAAACCAAATGGTTTTACGTACAGAGGCATAACTGCTTTTGCAATTGTGTAATTAATACCATAAATAAAAGTAGCAATAAAAACGGCAATAATTGCCAAAGTTCTAGGTTTCATTAATTATAATTTGACTACAAAAGTGAGGAATTTTTAAGTAAAAAAAGGTTCTACAATGTTGTTTTTAAAATAGACCTTTAAGTTTTCAAAACGCTGCATGTTGTATTCAAATGGCATTTTCTTTTTTATATTTGTTTAAAACCATTTTAAATGACTGTTCATCACTTACAAGAAAACAATTCGATTTTAAATAAATTTATAGCTGAAATAAGAGATGTTAAGATTCAGAAAGACTCATTGAGATTTAGAAGAAATATCGAAAGGATAGGAGAGGTTTTAGGGTATGAATTAAGTAAATCTTTGTTATATGGTAGTTTTGATGTAGAAACACCATTAGGGAAAAAGGAAATTCAACTTTGTAAAAATGACGTTGTTTTGTGCTCTATTTTAAGGGCAGGATTACCTTTACATCAAGGTTTATTAAATTATTTTGATGACGCTGAAAATGCATTTATTTCTGCTTATAGGCATCACCCAAATAATAATGCTGATTTTGAGATTAAGGTAGAGTATTTTGCATCACCCGCAGTAGAAAATAAAACGTTGCTTTTGGCAGACCCAATGTTAGCAACTGGTCAATCTTTAGTGGCGGTTTATGAAGCTATAAAAAAAGCGGGTTTCCCAAAAGAAATTCATATTGTAACTGTAATTGGCTCTAAAGAGGGTGTTCGTTTTATTAAAAATCACTTTCCTAAAAACACACATTTATGGATTGCAGCTATAGATGACGAACTCGACAGTAAAGGTTATATTGTACCAGGATTAGGTGATGCAGGGGATTTGGCTTTTGGAGAAAAATTATAGTAAAAACTGAAAACAAACACAGCCTATTAAAAAGAAATAAAGTATCATATCTTTAAACAGCTTTTTTTCAATTAACTCAATTCCGTTTGCTAAAATAATAGCTATTGGGAAAAGGGTATAAATAAGTTCTGATTCCGTTTTTTGTGGAATTAATATTGTTAAAAGAATCAATAGGAAGAAATTAGTAATTAATAAAATCCAATTTTTTCTAAATGTATTGTTTACTGACAGTACTTTTGAAGACTTCAAAATCATAGCGAAAATTGTTAGAAAAAAAGTGGTACCAATGGCCCAAATATATTTTGATTTAACATAAAGCTCTGCACTAAAACGAGTATCAAAATAAAACAATCTTGTAAATTCTTCAGTTTTATCAAACCAAAAAGTATAAGTAAAGAAAATTATCAAAGGAGAAATAAAACCCATTAAAGGTGTAAAAAGTGTATGAATCGTAATTTTGTTGTGTAAATAGATACTTAAGTAAATCAGAATAAATAAAAGTATAAAAACAGGTTCAAGAATAAAAAAGATGCCCAACCAAAAACCACTATCAAAAAGTTTTGCAATTGTTTTTTTGTTAGATTTTAGACTGTAAATTTTTCTTAAAAATAAAAGATAAACCGTCATTTTAACTAAGATCTTGTAATTAATCAAGTTAGACAACAATAAAACTACTAAAACGATAAATAAAAAGTAAGCATATGAATTGTCGAATGTTAAGTTATTTCTTGTGTTTATAAAATTAAAAATAAAAAATATAGTAAAAAAAAGCAATGCTAATATACCCGATTTTAGCATTACATTTATAGAGAAGCCGTCAGTAAAAAAGGAGCTAAAAACGGTAATGAAAAAATTAAAAAAAAAGAAAATAAGTAAACCTATAAAATTGATGGGTTTAGATTTGCTTAAAAAATTGGCTAACATTATTTCTTTTATTATTTTTGCAGCGTAAAGATAATTAAGTTATGATAGCAAGCAATATTTTTAGACTGATTGGTAATTTATTTACAGATGTTTTATTTCTGCCTTTTAAATGGTTACGCTTAGAACTTGCAACTACGGATTTAGGATGGTGGTTATCTAATGGTATAAATTGGTTATTCTTAGTAATTCTTTTAGGTTTATTTTATTATTGGATGAAAGAGTCTAAAAGATTTTTTAATGAGGGAACAGAAGACCGAGCTTAATTTTACAACTTGGGAAGCAAAAACAAACTAAAGCGTTTCAAAGAAAACGAAACGTTTAAAAATGTCATTCAGCCAACAAGAGAAGAGGTTACAACCAATTTTTCTTACAAAGGTAAATGGCATTCTTTTTTTGATAACACAAATCCTATTATTGTTGAGCTTGGTTGTGGTAAAGGCGAGTATACCATTGCTTTAGCTCGTAAAAACCCGAACAAAAATTATATAGGAATAGACATTAAAGGAGCTCGTTTTTGGCGGGGAGCAAAAACTGCAATTGAAGAAAACTTGCCTAATGTGGCTTTTGTTAGAACTCAAATTGAGTTGGTTGATTTAATTTTTGCAGAAAATGAAGTTTCTGAAATTTGGATTACCTTTCCTGATCCGCAAATAAAATACCAGCGCACAAAGCATAGAATGACAAATACTTCTTTTCTAAAAAAGTATCACACTGTTTTAAATGAGAATGGAATTGTAAATCTTAAAACGGATTCTGAATTTATGCACGGTTATACTTTAGGTTTATTACAAGGAGCAGGTCATGAAATTTTATATGCAAATCATAATGTATACAACAATGCAGGTGCTCCAAAAGAAGTTATAGAAACTCAAACTTTTTATGAAAATCAATATTTAAAAGTGGGTAAACCTATCACTTACCTTCAATTTAAATTAAAATATTAAAACCTTATTATAATTTATTAAAAATCAATTTTATTATTGTTTCTGATAATAGAAATTAATAGTAAATTGCTATTTCTAAAATTTTATTGCAATGAATTTATATCCATTAAAGTTTACACCACTTTTTAAATATAGGATTTGGGGAGGGGAAAAGTTAAAAACAGCTTTAAACAAAAATTATACAGAAGAAAACATAGGAGAATCTTGGGAAATTTCTGATGTTTCTGGTGACGAAACTGTGGTTGCTGACGGAGATTTATCGGGTAAAACTTTACGAGATTTAACAAGGCAATTTAAAGGAGATTTTGTGGGAAATGCAGTTTATGACAAATTTGGCGAAGAATTTCCGTTGTTAATCAAATTTATTGATGCAAAAACACCATTATCTATACAAGTGCATCCAAGTAATGAAATTGCAAAAGAAAGACATAATTCGTTTGGTAAAAATGAAATGTGGTATGTAATGCAAGCCGATAAAAATGCAGAATTGATTGTTGGTTTTGATAAAAAAGTAACAAGAGAAGCTTACCAAGAGCATTTAGAAAACAATACAATTCTTGATGTTATGCATCATGAAACTGTAAAAAAAGGTGATACTTTTTATATTCCTACTGGCAGAGTGCATGCAATTGGAGCAGGAGTTTTACTAGCGGAAATTCAACAGACTTCTAACATTACCTATCGTATTTATGATTATGACAGGGTTGATGCCAAAACAGGAGAAAAAAGAGAATTACATAATGATATGGCAATTGATGTTTTAGATTATGAAGTTCACGAAAATTACAAATTAAAATATCACTTAGAGAAAAACATTTCAAATAAACTTGTACATTCTCCATATTTTAAAACTAATATTTTAGATATTAATTCTGTTGTTGAAAAGGACTATTCTAATATTGATTCTTTTGTGATTTATATGTGTGTAGAAGGTGCTGTAAATCTAATTTGTGAGAGAAAAACTTATACAATCAATGAAGGAGAAACTTTATTATTGCCGGCTTCACTTAAAAAGGTGCAACTAAATGCTAAAAAAGGTAAGGTTTTAGAGGCCTATTATTAAGATGCAGCGTAAAATAAAAGGAGAATTGTTTTCTACTTTTGTATCAACATTCGTTTAATTTCATTCAACTTCATCAAAGCTTCAATAGGAGTTAAGGTATCAATATTTGTAGCTAAAATTTCTTCACGAATATTTTCTAATAAAGGGTCATCTAGCTGAAAAAAACTGAGTTGCATTTCTTCGTGTTGTGCTTGTTTTAAAACCTCTTTTACTTCAGTGTTTTTATTGTTTTTTTCTAACTGAGCTAAGATTTTATTGGCTCTATGAATTACCATATTTGGCATTCCTGCCAGTTTTGCAACATGGATTCCAAAGCTGTGATTTGAGCCTCCAGAAACAAGTTTACGTAAAAAAATAATAGTGTCTTCTAGCTCTTTTACAGAAACATTAAAGTTTTTAATACGTTTAAAAGTTGAGGTCATTTCATTTAATTCGTGATAATGTGTAGCAAACAAAGTTTTTGCTTTGGATGGGTGTTCATGCAAGAATTCAGAAATTGCCCAAGCAATGGAGATGCCATCGTAAGTAGAGGTTCCACGTCCAATTTCATCTAATAAAATTAAACTTCGTTCAGAAACATTATTTAAGATAGATGCAGTTTCATTCATTTCTACCATAAATGTAGATTCGCCCATAGAAATATTATCACTTGCACCAACTCTTGTAAAAATCTTATCTACAATCCCTATTTTTGCATTTTGTGCAGGAACGTAACTGCCCATTTGCGCTAGTAAAACAATTAATGCTGTTTGACGTAAAATAGCGGATTTACCAGACATATTTGGCCCAGTAATCATAATAATTTGTTGTTGATTTCTATTCAACACAACATCATTAGCAATGTAAGTTTGGTCGATTGGTAATTGCTTTTCAATTACAGGATGTCTTCCATTTTTTATTTCTAAATCTGTGCTTTCATCCATAATTGGGCGCACATAATTGTTATCAATAGCTAAAACTGAAAAAGCTAATAAACAGTCAATTTTTGCAATAATTTGTGCATTTTCTTGTACTTTTTGCACAAAATCGATAATATATTGAAGTAATTTGGAGAAAATTTCTTGCTCTAAAGCTTGAATTTTTTCTTCAGCACCTAAAATTTTGGTTTCATATTCTTTTAGTTCTTCTGTGATGTATCTTTCAGCAGAAACTAAAGTTTGTTTTCTAATCCATTCTTCAGGAACTTTGTCTTTGTGCGTGTTTCTAACCTCTATATAATAACCAAAAACGTTGTTAAATGCAATCTTTAAACTAGCTATTCCTGTGCGCTCTGTTTCACGCGCTAGCATTTCATCTAAATATTGTTTTCCTGAATTAGAAATTGCTCGTAAATCATCTAATTCTTGATTTACATTGTTGGCAATAGCATTTCCTTTATTGATGTTTACAGGAGCATTGTCAAATAAAGTTTTAGATATTTTATCAATTAAAACATCACAAGAATTGAGTTGTTTTCCTAATTCTTTAACATCATTATTTTTGCTTTTTTCTGCTTCATTTTTAATTGGTAAAATCGCTTTTAAAGAATCTTTTAAAATTACAATTTCTCTTGGAGAAGCTTTTCCTGTTGCTACTTTAGAAATTAATCTTTCTAAATCTGAAATTTGTTTGAGTTGATAAGTTACCGTTTGAGAAAACCCATCAGAATCAATAAAAAACTTTACCAATTCATGACGATTTTTAATAGCATCAATATTTTTTAAAGGCAAAGCCAACCAACGCTTTAATAAACGACCTCCCATAGGTGAAATGGTTTTGTCAATAACATCTAAAAGAGTAACGGCGTTTAATGAATTTGGGTTATAAAGTTCTAAATTTCTAACCGTAAAGCGGTCCATCCAAACATAATTATCTTCAGCAATTCTGCTGATAGATTGAATGTGTTTTAGCTGATTATGTTGCGTTTCTGATAAATAATACAAAACGGCGCCAGCAGCAATAATTCCGTTTTTTAAATCTTGAACTCCAAAACCTTTCAAGTTTTTTACTTCAAAATGATTTTGTAATGTTTCGTTGGCATATTCTTTTTGGAAAACCCAATCATCTAAATAAAATGTGTAAAATCTATTTTCAAACAATTCTAAAAATTGTTGTTTGTTATGTTTCTGCACTAAAACCTCACTTGGTGAGAAGTTTTGCAACAATTTGTCAATATATTCTGCAGTTCCTTGAGCCACTAAATATTCGCCAGTAGAAACATCTAAGAAAGAAATTCCAAGTTGATTTTTATCAAAATGAACAGCTGCTAAAAAATTATTTTTTTTGGTTTGTAAAACTTCATCATTTAAAGAAACACCAGGTGTAACTAATTCTGTGACACCACGTTTTACAATGGTTTTGGTCATTTTAGGGTTTTCTAATTGATCACAAATAGCAACGCGCATTCCTGCTTTCACCAATTTTGGTAAATAGGTATTTAAAGAATGATGTGGAAAACCGGCTAAAGCAGTTTCAGAATCAGAACCAGCCCCTCTTTTTGTTAAAGTTATGCCTAAAACTTTGGCTGCTTTTTTGGCATCGTCTCCAAAGGTTTCATAGAAATCTCCAACACGAAAAAGCAACATTGCATCAGGATATTTAGTCTTGATGGCATTGTATTGTTTCATTAAAGGAGTTACCTTTTTAACTTTTGGTTTTGCCAATTTTTTGAATTTTTTCAATTAGTTTTGCGAAGATAGAAAAAGTAGATAGTATTCAGTTTGCAGTTTGTACTGAACTTATTCACAAGATATGAGGAAATTAAGAAATAATGAATTAGGTAGAATTTCTGTTGATGAGTTTAAATCGATAACAAAAACACCTTTAATAATTGTATTGGATAATATTAGAAGTTTAAATAATATTGGTTCTGTCTTTAGAACATCTGATGCTTTTTTGATTGAAAAAATTTACCTCTGTGGTATTTCTGCAACTCCGCCAAATAAAGATATTCATAAAACTGCATTGGGTGCAACAGAATCTGTAGATTGGGAGTATGCCGAAGAAACATTGGAAGTTGTGCAACAATTACAAACCGAAAATGTACAAGTTTTAGCCATTGAACAAGCTGAAAATAGCACAAAGTTGGATGATTTTTTTCCTAAAAAAAACCAAAAATATGCAATTGTAATGGGTAATGAGGTAAAAGGAGTGCAACAAAAAGTGGTTAATGCTGCTGAGTTATGTGTTGAAATTCCGCAATTAGGCACAAAGCATTCTTTGAATATTTCAGTTACTACAGGCGTTGTTATTTGGGATTTATTTACAAAAATGAATAAGCTTTAATTCCATTTATCTATATGTCATAAAATTAGTTGCTATTTTGATTTAAAACAAAAAAGTGTTTAAATTTTAACTTTGTTGCCAATGTCTTTTATTCTATTTGTATTTTTTTCAATATCAGACCATTGATTTATTACAGTAAGTTGCTTTTTCAAAATCTCTAATATTGATTGAAATGATGGGAACATTTGGAAACATTATTTTTAGTTCTGAAATAATTTTTTCGGACAATTGTTTTTTTTGAGAAACATTTCGCCCTTCCATAATATTCGCAAAAATGTGGATAAAATCATCTTTAGTATTTCCGATATTGTAGTATTCGTAAGGATTAATTCTTACTTTGATGTCACCCTTGTCAAAAAGATCACTAGATTCTGCTGTATCATATACTTTTTGAATAATTTCTTTTGGGGATTTTATTTGGATAACATTTTTAGAACAATCAATTACAAAATGTGGCATAAATTATTTTTTGATTAAAAAAAGCTTAAAATTTACTCTTTAAGTTGTTGTATTATTAGTTTACTTATTATTAATGATAAGTGCAGGAATATTTAAAGATTTATAAAGTAGATTATAAGCGTTCATTTCTGTATCTATAATTAAGTCCCTTTCATTTTTATAAATTAACCAGTCATCTAAAAGATCTTTAAATCGTTCTTTTGCACCTTTGGTTACTTTTGGATTGGCTTGATCTATATAACGCAAGAGCTGTATAAGCTGCGCATTAAGTTTATTGTTAAAATTAATTACATCTTGAAATGTTTTCTGCTTATTTTGAATTAAATTTTCTTCCCAGTTATTGATACGCTTCATTAATTCTTCACCTTTTTTAATAAGATCATCCGTGGTTTCATTACCTTTTAAAAGTTTGCTATATTTTGTTAATTGAATTTTTGTAGAGCGCATTTGGTTTACAGATGTATGCATCTCTTTTAAAATACCTTCTATGCCCACGAGCAAGTTTTGTTGTTCATCAAAATCTTTAGGAGTGCAGTTAATTGAAGGGTTTGGAAGAATAATAGCTTCTGTTTCTGTGGTTTCTCCTTCTAAAGATAACCTTAGCGTATATTTTCCAGGAGCAACTCGAGAACCTGAAAGTCCTCCAAAAACAAAAACTTTATTGATAGCAGGAATATCTTCTCTATTAAAATTCCAAGTAAACCTATTATACCCTTTTTTTGAAGGTAAAATTTGAGGTTTAGAAGGGCCTCCTGGCCAAGATTTGAAGTCTTTGGGTTTTTTATTGGTATAAGTTCTTATTATTTTTTGTTCTTTTAAGATTTCTAGTTTTAAATTTAGGGTATCTGACTCTTTGTCTAAATAGTAATCAAATGTAACACCGCTTTTCGGGTTTTGACCTTGACCTGTTGCTTTGGAAGTTCCTCCAAAAATTCTGCAAGTTGGTTTGGGTTGAAATAATTTTAATGTTTTGTTTTCAGTTGTGATATTCTGAAGCACTCCTAAATCATCTAAGATCCAGAATCCACGTCCAGATGTTGCTGCAACTAAATCATTATCTTGAATTGTTAAATCATTAATGGCAACTACAGGTAAATTTAATTTGAGGCGTTGCCAGTTTTTGCCATCGTTTTTGGAAATGTATAAACCTGTTTCAGTACCAGAATATAGTAATCCTTTTTGTTTTTTATCGGCTCTAACTACTCTTGCAAATCCATTCTCATCATTCAATCCGTTTACAATTTTTTCCCATGATTTCCCATAATCAGTTGTTTTAAAAATATAAGATTTTAAGTCTAATGATTTGTATCTCATAATAACAATGTAGGCTGTTGCAGGATTGTGCTCTGAGATTTCAATACTATTTACGATACCATCTGAGATTTCATTAGGTGTAATATTTTCCCAACTTTCACCGCCATTTTTTGTGATATGTAAAAGACCATCATCACTTCCTGCATAAATTACGCCCTCTTGATGTTGTGATTCTACCAATGCAGTTAAAGTATTATAGTTTTCTCCGCCTGCAGCTTCGTTTGTATATGGGCCACCTCCAGAACCATGCTTTTCTATTTCATTTTTCGTTAAATCAGGACTGATAATATTCCAGCTAATTCCTTCATCTTTAGTTTTAAATACTACATTACCTGCATGATAAATGGTTTTTCTATCGTGTGGAGATGAAATAATTGGAGCATTCCAGTTGTAACGATATTTTGAGTCTTTTGGAGCGATACTCAATCCTAATTCAGGGTACTCTTTAATTGATTTTTGCGCTCTAGAAGATTTTGTCCATTTGCTAATATTTCCTTGGTAGGTTCCGCCATAAACTGTACTTGGATTATTTGGATTAAACGCAATAAAAGCACTTTCTCCACCAGCCACAGAGTACCAATCTTTCCAATCAATTCCGGCATCATTTGTGCGACTTGCAATGGCTATTGCAGAATTATCTTGTTGCCCACCATAAACATTATAAGGGACTAAATTATCTGTAATAACTCTGTAAAATTGAGCAGTAGGTTGATTTTGTTGTGTACTCCAACTTCTTCCTCCATTGAAAGAAATGTTAGCTCCACCATCATTAGAGTTAATTAGATTTTTGTTATTGTATGGGTTTATCCATAGATGATGATTGTCGCCATGAGGTACAGGAATATTTTTAAAAGTTTGTCCACCATCAATAGATTTCATCACAGGAGCATTTAAAACATATACTACATTCTCATTTTGCGGATCAGCAAAAATCTCCATATAATACCAAGAGCGCGCTATATTTACACGGTTACTATTTACTTGTTTCCACTTCTTTCCTGCATCATCTGAGCGATAAACACCTCCTTTTTTTCCTTCTGCTTCTAGTACAGTAAAAACACGTTCTGGATTTGCCCTAGAAACTGAAATTCCAGATTTACCAAAATCTTTTGGCAAGCCAGCTTCCATTTTAGTCCAAGTATTACCACCGTCCGTAGATTTATAAAGTCCTGAATTTTCTCCACCAGATTCAATAATCCAAGGAAAACGACGATGTTGCCACATTGAAGCGTATAAAATACGTGGATTGGTCATGTCCATAGCTAAAGATGAAGCACCAGTAATTGTATTTATAAATAAGACTTGTTCCCAATTTTTACCACCATCAAAAGTTCTATAAATTCCGCGTTCTTTTGTGGGTGCATATTGCGCACCTTGTGCCGCTATGTAAATGATATCTGGATTTTTAGGATGTATAATTACATCTGAAATATGATGAGTTTTACTTAATCCTATATGTTTCCAAGTCTTTCCGGCATCCATAGATTTGTACACACCATCACCCATAGAAGTCATTACACCACGTGCAGCGTGTTCTCCCATTCCTACAACAACAATATTTACATCACTCTCAGAAACAGCAATAGCACCTACAGTTCCTGTCTTAAAAAAGCCATCAGAAATATTTTTCCAAGTAATACCACCATCTGTTGTTTTATATACACCACCACCTGTAGAACCCATATAATAGGTGTGAGGTTGACCTATAACACCAGTAGATGTTACACTTCTTCCTCCTCTAAAAGGACCAATATTTCGCCATTTCAAACCATGAAATAAGGAGTCTGTAAGCTTTATTTCAGGTTCTTTATTTTTCTTTTTTCTTTTTTGTGATTGCATTGTTAATGGTAGTAAAAATATGCAAATAAGGAGTAGTTTTATAAGTTTCATAAAGTTGATTTAGCTTTGGGCTTTAAATGAAAAATTTTAGTGTTGTTTTAAGTTTTTGTTAAAAAGACAATGGAATTAAAGAGTTTTACTATTTAAAACAACTTGTTAGCTAATTTAGATTTTTTTAGCTTTAGAAGCAAAAATTATTTGAAAAGAGGTTTCGCCTTAAGTAATCAAACTTAGCTTGCAGAAGGACAAAAAAGCAAATCAGTGGGATTGTCAATGTCGTATAAATATTGATATCCTTTGGATTCTTTTTTACAAAAAGGTTCTATTAATTTTACCATATTTTCAAAACCTTTTAAAGTTAAAATACAGAAAAAAGTTTGATTATCTTTTGTAAGAATTCCTTCATCTGTTTTGAATAATCCTAAAATTAAATTACAATTTCTGGGCTCTATAAAATCAACTTGAGATAAATCTAGTTTTTGTTTTTTAAGAATTACCACTTCTATCAATAAATCTCTAAATTTTATAGCTTCTGCCATGTCAAAATTATACAAACGTACAAGATTTTCTTGTAGTTCATTATAATCATCAATATAATCTAGTTTCATTTTTTTAATATAAAATTAATCTCCACAACCAGAGCAGCCTGAACAACCACTGCATCCACTATCACAGCCATCATCATAATGATCATCATAAGAGCATCCTCCATTTCTTCCATTTTTACTCCCGCCAAAAATTATGACAATTACTATAAATATTATCATAATAATTGGAAAGATTATATCTGAGCTGGATTCACGGCCTTTGGCTTGAATGAACATAAAAGGAATAACCAAAAGAACTAATAGTATTTTCAATGATAATACTATTCTTTTAGATGGTTTCTTTACTAACCAAAATTTATCAAGGTTAATTCTTCTAAAATTTATTTCTTGAAATCTTTTCTGATTATTTAACCAAATGTTAGTAGGTGGTTCTTGATTAAATTCTTGCTTATAAATTTCAAACGTTGAATCATAGCATTTGGAAAATTTATTTTTTTCAAGGGAGCCTCCTTTTGTTGGATTATGATGAATTGCTTTTCCTAATGTTTCTCCGCAAAGCTCTTTCCAATAGGACTTTGTGTAAGTTAAATGCAAATGCCAAGCCTGATCTACAGCATCAGAAGGGGTGATAGAATTATTAGTAATGTAACATAAATATATAAACTTTTTGTATTCACTTATTACTTTATTGGCAAATTCAATTTTCCAATTATTGTCTCTCGAAAGTCTTTTAGAGAAGGTAAAATTAGAATTATTATCATCAAGATTAAAGTTTTTTATTTTAATCCAGAGTTTTTCATTTTTCATACTTTTTTTGGTAAAATTTATGGATAACTAATTCTAATGTGCTTCTAACCAATTGTAACCAGTTCCCATTTCCACATCCAATGGAACACTCATTTTAAAAGCATTTTCCATTTCGTATTTTATAATTGGTTTTATGGTTTCTAATTCGTCTTTATGCGCATCAAAAACCAGTTCGTCATGCACTTGTAATAACATTTTAGATTTGAAATTCTCTTGTTTAAATCTGCTATAAATGTTAATCATTGCTAGTTTAATAATGTCTGCAGCAGAACCCTGAATTGGTGCATTTACAGCATTTCTTTCTGCACCACTTCTTACCATTGCATTCCTAGAGTTAATATCTTTTAAATAGCGTCTTCTGTTTAAAACGGTTTCTACATAACCATGTTCTCTTGCAAAATCAACTTGAGAACTCATATATGCTTTCAGTTTTGGATAAGTTTCATAATACGTGTCAATCAATTCTTTGGCTTCACCCCTAGACAAACTGGTTTGATTGCTTAATCCAAACGCAGAAACACCATAGATAATTCCAAAATTTACAGTTTTTGCATTACTTCTCTGTTCGCGAGTAACTTCATCTAAAGCTACATTAAACACTTTTGCAGCAGTAGATGCATGAATATCTTCGCCATTTTTAAAGGCATTTATCATTGTTTCCTCTTCACTTAAAGCAGCAATAATTCGCAATTCTATTTGGCTGTAATCTGCAGCTAATAAAACATAATTGTTGTTTTTTGGAACAAAAGCTTTACGTACTTCTCGCCCTCTTTCCGTTCTAATAGGTATATTTTGCAAATTTGGATTATTAGAACTCAACCTACCAGTTGCAGCTACAGCTTGTGCATAAACCGTATGAATTCTACCTGTTTTGTTGTTAATTTCATTTGGCAAAGCATCTACATATGTGCTTTGTAATTTTTTGTATTGACGATATTCCAAAACATTTTGGATGATTTCGTGATCTTTTGCTAAATAAGATAATACATCCTCTGCCGTAGAATATTGGCCAGTTTTAGTTTTCTTTGGCTTTTTAACCAATTCCATTTTTTCAAAAAGTACAATGCCCAATTGTTTTGGAGAACCAATATTAAATTCTTCACCTGCTTGTTTATAAATACTTTTTTCTAGCCTGCTGATATCATCAGTTAATGCCACAGATAATTCACTTAAAAACTCAGTATTAAGATTTATTCCTTCTATTTCCATCGCTGTTAATACAGAAACTAGCGGTAGTTCTACTTCATTAAATAATTTGGTAACATTTCCAGATTCTAATTCTGATGTAAAATGTTGTTTCAATTGCAAAGTAATATCCGCATCTTCTACTGCATATTCTGTTTGATCCTTAACAGGTACAACTCGCATGGAAAGTTGATTTTTTCCTTTTTTACCAATCAATTCTGTAATAGAAACAGGTTGATAGTTCAAATATGTTTCAGCTAAAACATCCATATTATGTCGCATATCTGGATTGATGAGGTAATGTGCGATCATAGTATCAAATAATTTTCCTTTTACAGGCATATTGTAATTTGATAACACTTTGATATCGTATTTTAAATTATGGCCAATTTTTTCGATTTCAGATTCAAAAAATGGTCTAAATTCTTCTAAAATCAATTTAGTTTCCTCTTGATTTTCAGGAAATGAAACATAATATCCTTTTCCTACTTCGTAAGAAAATGCAATTCCAATTAATTCAACTTCTAAAGCTTTTAAGCCTGTAGTTTCTGTATCAAAACAAACTTCGGTTTGTTGCATTAATTTATGTAATAATAACTTTCTTGACAAATGGGAGTTGATATGCTGATAAAAATGGTTTGTGTTTTCTATAGTTTTAAAACCCGAAGCCACTTCTTCTTGAGTTACACTGCCTGTTCCGGGTGCTGCAAACAAATCGAACTGCCCACCTGTATTTAAGGTTGTTTGTTTTATAGCTTTGTCTTCTTCTCTTGAATTACTTTGTGGATTACTATCTTTAGTTTGCGTTGTGGTTTCAGTATTAAAAGTTCTTAAAAAATTAGTTAGTAGATTTCTAAATTCTAAATCATTAAAAATTTCGGTTACTTTTTCCTTATTTGGTTGGTCTAGAGTAAAATCGTCGGCATCAAAATTTACGGGAACATCTAGCATAATTGTTGCTAGTTTTTTAGATAATAAACCCAATTCTCCATTGGCTTCAACCTTTTCCTTCATTTTGCCTTTTAGTTGATCAGTGTTTGCCAACAAACCTTCCATAGAACCAAATTGTGCTAAAAACTTTTTCGCAGTTTTTTCTCCTACGCCAGGTAAACCTGGGATGTTATCTGCAGAATCTCCCATCATTCCAAGAAAATCAATTACCTGTTCAGGGTTTTCTACTCCAAATTTAGCTTGTACTTCTGGAACGCCCCAAACGTCGTAACCACCGCCAAAACGTGGTTTATACATAAAAATATTTTCTGAAACAAGTTGTGCAAAATCCTTGTCTGGAGTTACCATAAAAATTTTATAACCTTCTATTTCTGCTTGTTTAGAAAGTGTTCCAATTACATCATCAGCCTCAAAACCTTCTTTAACCATAATAGGAATGTGCATTGCTTCTAATATCTTATAAATATAAGGTACAGCAAGTCTAATTGCTTCAGGAGTTTCATCTCTGTTGGCTTTGTAGGCCTCGAACATTTCTACACGATCAACACTGCCTCCTTTGTCAAAACAAACAGCTAAATGATCTGGTCTTTCACGTTTAATAACATCTAACAATGAATTCATAAAACCCATAATTGCAGATGTATCCAATCCTTTAGAATTGATTCTTGGGTTTTTAATAAATGCGTAGTATCCGCGAAAAATTAATGCATAAGCATCAACTAAAAAAAGTCTTTTTTGGTCGGCCATTTTATCTTTAATTGTAAAAAGATAAAACTACAAAAAGTTATGATGAGTAAGAAACTTGAAAAGGTTTTTATCAAGATGAAGATCAAGTCTTTTTTATAAAAGCTTGTAGATCCGTAATTTGCTAATTCTAATTATTTTCAACAAACTTTTTCAAATTTTTCTTGTTCATTTGTACAACAGACCAATCATTTAAATAAGTAGCTCCTGTGCTTTTATAAAACTCAATTGCATTTGTATTCCAGTCAATAACCTCCCAAGCAACTCTATTAAAATCATTTTCGTAAGCATACTTTAAAACTGCAGTGTATAACGCCATTCCTGCACCTATTTTTTGCCTTTGTTTTGTAACTATTAAATCTTCAAGATGAATTGTTTTTCCTTTCCAAGTGGAGTAACGTTCGTAAAAAAGTGCTATTCCTATAATTGCATTATTTTCCTCTGCAACAAAGGTTTTAAATTTTGGATTATCAGAAAACCCATCATTTATTAAATTCTCTACAGTTATTTCTACGGCATCAGGTTCTTTCTCAAAAATTGCCAATTCGTTAATAAGATTTAAGACAGATTTCATATCTCTTTCAGTTCCTTTTCTAATTATAAATCCCATTGAAGTATATTTTATTATCCAAAGATAATTATTTTGACCATTAATAATAAGCCTTATTTTTAAAGATTATTATGTTAATAATGTCTTAGGATATTTGTGAAATGATTTTACGAAATCGTTGTCGTAAATTGTAAAAAATCGCATCTTTGTGCATATCAATTATGTAAACTTATGACCATAAAAAAACAAACTTTAGGTGAATTTATTATTGAAAATCAGGCTGCTTTTAAATTTAGCTCTGGTGAATTGTCAAGCTTGTTAAATTCGATTAGATTGGCTGCAAAAGTAGTAAATCATGAAGTAAATAAAGCTGGTTTAGTAGATATTATAGGTGCTTATGGAGATACTAATATACAAGGTGAAGATCAACAAAAATTAGATGTTTACGCCAATGACAAGTTTATTCAAACCTTAACAAGAAGAAATATTGTTTGCGGTATTGCAAGTGAAGAGGAAGATAGTTTCATTGCCATAAACAGTATTGATGAGCAGAATCAAAATAAATATGTTGTATTAATTGATCCTTTAGATGGTTCATCTAATATTGATGTTAACGTTTCTGTAGGAACTATTTTTTCTATATACAGAAGAGTTACGCCAACAGGAAGTCCAGTTCAATTAAAAGATTTCTTGCAAAAAGGCAGTGAGCAAGTTGCGGCAGGCTACGTAGTTTACGGAACATCTACCATGTTAGTTTATACTACAGGCGCTGGCGTTAATGGTTTCACTTTAAACCCAGCAATTGGTTCTTTTTACTTATCTCATCCAAATATGCAATTTCCTGAAGATGGAAGTATTTATTCCGTAAATGAAGGGAATTATCAAGATTTTCCAGCAGGTGTAAAAAAGTACATAAAATATTGCCAAGAAGAGGAAGATGATAGGCCTTATACAAGCAGATATATTGGTTCTTTAGTTTCAGATTTTCACAGAAATATGATTAAAGGAGGTATATATATGTATCCAAAAGGTTCTAGAAATCCTAATGGAAAATTAAGGTTACTTTACGAGTGTAATCCAATGGCTTTTTTAGCTGAGCAAGCTAATGGGAAATCTTCTGATGGTTATACAAGAACCATGGATGTAGAACCAACTGAATTGCATCAACGAGTACCTTTTATTTGTGGAAGTAAAAATATGGTAAACGATTTGGAAGATTTTATGAGAAAATATGGCGAATAAATGTTTCTTATAATGCAATAAGTTAACTAAGCGCTATTATTTTGTTAACTGATTATTTAATCTTTAAATTTGTTGAAGAAATTAATTAACAACTTAAAAATAAAATTATGGCTTTTGAATTACCAGAATTAGGATACGCTTACGATGCTTTAGAACCAAATATAGATGCAAGAACTATGGAAATTCACCATAGTAAACATCATAACGGATATACAACAAAATTAAATGCTGCAATTGCAGGATCAGATTTAGAAGGCAAAACTATAGAGGATATTCTTGCAAACTTAGATATGAGTAACGCTGGAGTTAGAAACAATGGAGGTGGGTTTTACAACCATTCTTTATTTTGGACAGTTATGAACCCTGAAGATAGAGGTTATTTGTCTGGAGAATTAAAAGATGCTATTGAAGCTGAATTTGGTTCTAAAGATGCTTTTATTGATGCTTTTTCCAAAGCTGCTGCAACACAATTTGGTTCAGGTTGGGCTTGGTTATGTGTTTTACCAGGAGGAAAATTAGAAGTTTGTTCTACTCCAAATCAAGATAATCCATTAATGCCAGGTGTAACGTGTGGAGGAACTCCAATTTTAGGATTAGACGTTTGGGAGCACGCTTATTATTTAAATTACCAAAACAGAAGACCAGATTATATTAATGCTTTCTTTAAGGTAATTAATTGGAATGAAGTTGAAAAAAGATATGCGGAAGCAAAGTAATCTTTTTTAAAATACATAAAATTTTGAAGCATCCTTTTTAGGATGCTTTTTTGTAGCTATCTTATTTTGATTTGTCATCATATTAGAGATGATAGGGAACAATATGAATAGTTATCTAACTAAAAATTTCACTTTTTTTGCTCAGATAGATTTCATATATTTACTAATTAGTCTTTATCAAATTGATTATTGTTATCTTTTTGATAATCAATATTTAAGAATCTTAACAGTTGTTTAGTTTTTTGCTTTTCGTTTGTGTATTAAAGTTTCGAAAGCTCTAAATTTAAATACTGATATAAATATATTATTTTACATATGGCATGTGGAAGTTGTGGTACAGCAGAAAATGGAGTACCTAGAGGTTGTAAAAGTAATGGAAATTGTGGCACAGGAACTTGTGGAAGTGGTAGTGAGAAATTAGCTGTTTTTGATTGGCTTGCTAATATGACATTACCTAGTGGTCAAGAACGTTTTAATATTTTTGAAGTTCGGTTTAAAAACGGAAGGAAACATTTTTATAAAAACAAAGATAATATACCTTTAACTATGGGAGATATTGTTGCTGTTGAAGGTTCTCCAGGCCACGATATTGGAACTATTTCTTTGGCAGGTGAATTGGTAAAAGTGCAAATGAAAAAGCGCAAAATTACCGAAGACCATGAAGAAGTAAAGAAAATATACAGAAAAGCGACTCAAAAAGATATTGATATTTGGCAAAAAGCTAGAGCTAGAGAGGAAGAAACCCAAAGAAAAGGAAGATTAATTTTAGGCAAATTAGGCTTAAAAATGAAGCTTTCTGACGTTGAGTTTCAAGGTGATGGAAACAAAGCAACGTTTTACTACACAGCAGACGCTAGAGTAGATTTTAGACAACTAATTCGTGATTTAGCCAGTGCATTTTCAATTCGTATAGAAATGAAGCAAGTAGGCGCAAGACAAGAAGCTGCTAGGCTAGGAGGCGTTGGTTCTTGTGGAAGAGAATTATGCTGTTCTACTTGGTTAACTGATTTTAGAAAAGTAACTACATCTGCGGCCCGTTATCAGCAATTATCCTTAAATCCTTTAAAATTAGCAGGTCAATGCGGTAAGTTAAAATGTTGTTTAAATTTTGAGTTAGATACCTATTTAGATGCTTTAAAACCTTTTCCAAAACAAGATTTAGTTTTAAGAACTGAAAAAGGGGATGCTGTTTTTGTAAAGATGGATATTTTCAAAAAACACCTTTGGTATACTTATAAAGAAGAGCGCTTTAAGTGGTTTCGATTAACCTTAGAACAAGTACAAGAGATTATTGCTCAAAATAAGAATAATGAAAAATCAATGTCTTTAGAGGATTACGAATCTGATGTAGAAATTGCAGAAACTGTGGACTTTGAAGATGCAGTGGGTCAAGACAGTTTAACACGTTTTGATGCTCCTAAAACAAGCAAGAGAAGACGAAATAACAGAAATAAAAAGAGAAAAAAACCTGTTGCTGCTAGTACTAATCAGGCAAAAATTCAGGATCAAAAAACACAACAAAAGAGAAGCTCTAAGCCAAGCACAAAAAGAAATTCTCTAAAGAATAATCAACAGAGTTCAACTTCATCTAAGAAAACGAATTCTCGAAGAAATAGCTCAAATGATAAAAGAAATGGATCGAATACTAAAAATAGGCCTTCAAAAAAATAAGAAGTTTGTTTTTTTGTTACTGTTGTTAGGAATTATTTCTTGTAGTAATCATATTGAGTTTACTAATTATCAGTCATTAGCTGATGCTTCTTGGGAAGCTAATAAAAATATTTCCTTTCAGTTTGATGTTAAAGATACAGTTTCACCTAAGAATCTGTTTATCAATATCAGGAATAATAAAGATTATGCATATAGTAACTTGTATGTAATAACAGTATTAAATTTTCCAAATGGTGATAAGGTTATAGACACGTTAGAATATGAAATGGCAGACAATTCTGGTAAGTTTTTGGGTAAAGGTTTTACAGAGATAAAAGAAAATAAATTATTTTATAAAGAGAAAAAAATATTTCCAGTTTCAGGAAAATATACGTTTGATATTCGTCATGCAATGCGAAAAAATGGAGCAGTAAATCCCATTCCATTTTTAGAAGGTTTGCAAGATATTGGATTTAGCGTTGAGAAAACAGAATAAAATGGCAGAGAAACAAACAATAAGTTATAAAAAATACCTTCTATGGTTTTGGGGTATTATTCTAGGTGGATTATTAGTTTTAGTTTTGCTGTTTTTTATAGCAGCTTCTGGTGGTTTAGGAGATTTACCAACTTTTGAGGAGCTAGAAAATCCACAATCCAATTTAGCAACAGAGGTAATTTCTGCGGATGGAGTAACTATTGGTAAATATGCAAAAGAAAATAGAACTCCTGTTAAGTACAATGAATTACCTCAGAATTTAGTAAATGCATTAGTGGCTACTGAAGATGAACGTTTCTACGAACATTCAGGCATAGATTATAGAGGTACTGCAAGAGCAGTGCTAAAACCAGGTAGCGGTGGAGCAAGTACAATTACCCAACAATTGGCAAAAAATTTATTTACAGGAAGGCCCTCAAGAAATATTTTTAAGAGGATAGGTCAAAAAATGAAGGAATGGGTTGTTGCTATAAAATTAGAAAGACAATATACTAAGAATGAAATTATCGCCATGTATTTAAATATCTATGACTTTGGAAACACTGCAGATGGTGTAAGATCAGCATCAAAAATATATTTCAATAAAACCCCAGATTCTCTCCTTATTGAGGATGCAGCTACACTAGTTGGAATGTTAAAAAACTCTTCATATTATAATCCATTAAGAAGACCGGAAATTGTTACTGAAAGAAGAAATATAGTTTTTCAGCAGATGCAGAGAAACGGAATGATTTCTATACAAGAATTAGACTCATTATCAAAAACCCCCCTTAAAATTGACTATTCACCTGAATCCCATCGAGAGGGGCTTGCTACGTATTTTAGAGCCTATCTTCAAGGATTCATGAATAAGTGGTTAAGGGAAAACCCAAAGCCTGATGGATCAAGATATAATCTTTATAGAGATGGTATAAGAATTTATACAACAATTGATTCCCGACTTCAAACCATTGCAGAAGAATCAGTAAACAAGCACATGAAAAATCTTCAAACAGAATTCTTTGCTCAGAATAAAGAATCAGAAGAAAACCCAACACCTCCTTTTAGAGACCTTAGAGAAGGTCAAGTAGATACGCTAATCAAACTATCAGCTATGAGATCAGAAAGATGGAGGAAGATGAAATCAAGTGGAAAAAACGAGGATGAAATATGGGACACATTCCAAGTAGATACGCCTATGAAAGTATTTTCATGGAATGGAGATATTGACACAATAATGAAGCCAATAGATTCTATAAGATATTATAA